>WNGE01000007.1_pt1 | contig 285365 bp, 269 predicted proteins | sample 5400651 | NCBI WGS metagenome assembly WNGE01 (sample SAMN13153370, study PRJNA577476) | soil metagenome | isolation source: 60 cm soil or saprolite under grassland replicate 2 | place: USA:California | collected 2016-06-15
CCCGGCGCCGGAGTCGCCCCCGGCTCCGCTGGTCCCGCAGGCGCCCCAGGCGTACTCGGCCCGGGCGGCGGTACCCGCGGCACCGCCGGTCGCCCCGCGCCCACCCGCGGCCCCGGCTGTCCCGCCGACCCCGCCCCGGCCGCCACAAGGCCCGCCGCCCCGCCCGCCACAAGCGCCGCCCCGCCCGCCACAACCGCCGCCCCGGCCACCCCAGACCTCCGCGACGCAGGTGCTGCCCGGGCCACCCGCCGCGGTCGGGCCACCACCCGTGGTCGGGCCGCCCCGCGTCATCGGGCCACCGCCGGTCGAGCCGGCGCCCGGCTCCCGCCGCCTGCTCTGGACCGGCCTGGCGGCCGGGCTGGTCGTGCTGCTCGGGCTCGGGGTCGGGCTGGTCCTGCTCCGGCCGGCAGCGCTGTTCGGGCCGCGCGCTGGCGCCCCGGCGGCGACCACGTCACCGGTACCGTCCCTGTCGCCGGTACTCGCCGGGGCGGCGAGCGATGCGCCGCTGCCCAGCGCGGACTCGGTGGCCACCGCGCTGAGCGGACCGCTGGACGACTCCCGGCTCGGTAGCCACGTCGCGATCCAGGTCGTCGACGTGGCCACCGGCCAGAAGCTGTTCGCGCAGAACGAGACCGACTCGGCGGTACCGGCCTCGACGATGAAGCTGACCACCGCGGTGGCCGTGCTGGCCCGGCTCGGTCCCTCGGTCCGGCTGCACACCCGCGCGGTGGCCGGCGCCAACCCGGGCGAGGTGGTACTCGTCGGGGGTGGCGACCCGACGCTCGCGGTCAACGGCACCGGCAGCTATCCGGGCGCGGCCCGGCTCGACGATCTCGCGAGCCAGGTGAAGAAGGCGCTCGGCGGGGTGGCGCCGACCAAGGTACTCGTCGACTCGTCGCTGTTCACCGGGCCGACCACCGGACCCAACTGGGAGCCCGGAGTGGCCGACTCGGGCGGGTACGTGGCCCGGGTCACCGCGCTGATGGTCGATGGTGGGCGTACCAATCCGAAGATCGTCGATCCGCCCTCGAACCGCTCGACAACGCCCGACCTGGCCGCCGGCCAGGCCTTCGCCCGGCTGCTCGGGCTGTCCGGCTCGGCGGCGTCGACCGGCCGTGCCCCGCTCGCCGGCTCGGCCCCGCCGGCGGCCGATCCCAGCGCCGGCCCGAAGCCCGGTACCCAGCTCGGCGCGGTCTCCTCCGCACCGGTCCTGCGCCTGGTCGAGGAGATGCTCCAAGCCAGCGACAACACGATCGCGGAGGTGCTGGCTCGGCAGGTCGCGATCAGCGACAAGCAGCCGGCCAGCTTCGCCGGGGCGGGCGCGGCGATCCTCAGTACGCTGAGCGACCTCGGCCTGCCCACGGCCGGCGTCAGCATCTCGGACGGCAGCGGCCTGTCCTTCGACGACCGGCTCACCCCGCAGCTGCTCACCGGTCTGCTCGCGGTCGCCGCCCGGCCGGACCGGCCGGCGCTGCACGGGCTGGTCAACGGGCTGCCCGTGGCCGGCTACTCCGGCACCCTGGCCGGCCGGTTCCGTACCCCCAGCGTCAACTCGGCGGACGGCCTGCTGCGCGCCAAGACCGGTACCCTCCCGGGCATCAACTCGCTCGCCGGCTACGTGACCACGTCAAGTGGCCGGCTGCTCGGCTTCGCGGTGCTCGCCGACCGGGTCACCGGCGGGATCCTCCAGGCGGAGGCCGCGCTGGACCGGGTGGGTACCGCCCTCGCCCAGCTGAGCTAGTGCTGAGCCGCATTCGACCGGCCCAGGTACGGTTGGGCCATGGCGCAGCTCGTGGATTGGGAACTGGCCGCCGCGACCGCCGGTGCGCTCGGCAAGAGCGGACCGGCCGTGTCCTATACGGAGGCCGCCGATGTCGTTGCTGAGCTGCGCCGGCTGACCGAGGAGGCGGCCGAGCACGTGGCCAGCTTCACCGGGCTGGACGGAGCCGCCGAACCGGCGCGGGTGGTCGACCGGCGGGACTGGGCCTCGATCAACATCAGCGGCCTGCGGCAGGTGATCAACCCGTTGTTGAACAAGCTCACCGGGGACCGTGACCCGGGCGCGTTCACGACCGCGGTCGGCTCCCGGGTAACCGGCGTCCAGGCCGGTACGGTCCTCGCATACCTGTCCGGCAAGGTGCTCGGGCAGTATGAGGTGTTCTCCACCGATCCCGGCACGTTGCTACTGGTCGCGCCGAACATCGTCGAGGTGGAGCGCAAGCTCGACGTCGATCCCCGCGACTTCCGCCTCTACGTCTGCCTGCACGAGGTCACCCACCGCACCCAGTTCACCGCCGTACCGTGGCTGCGCGGGCACTTCCTCAGCGAGGTGCGCGCGTTCGTGGACGCCTCGCAGACCGGTACCGACCAGGTCGTCGAGCGGCTGCGCCGGGGGGTCGCCGCGCTGGCCGACTCGGTGCGCAACCCGGACAGCCGCGCCTCGGTCCTCGACCTGGTACAGACTCCGGCGCAGAAGGCCGTCCTCGACCGGCTCACCGGGATCATGACGCTGCTGGAGGGACACGCCGAGTTCGTGATGAGCGGAGTCGGGCCCGAGGTGATCCCGAGCGTCGAGGAGATCCGTTCCCGGTTCAACCGCCGCCGGGAGGCGGCCAACCCGCTCGAACGGGTGGTGCGCAAGCTGCTCGGCATCGACGTCAAGCTGCGCCAGTACACCGAGGGGCGCCGGTTCGTACAGGCCGTGGTCGAGCGGATCGGTATGGACGGCTTCAACCGGGTCTGGGACTCGCCGATGACCGTGCCCTATGTCAACGAGCTGAGCGACCCGGACGCCTGGGTCGCCCGGGTGCACGGCTGACCAACCGCCGTGGGTGGTCCCGCGCCGTCGGTCGCCGCGACCCGCGTCGCGGTCCGGAAAAGCCTGGCGGGGATCCGCCAACCCGTGCTCGTCGCCTGCTCCGGTGGCGCGGACTCGCTGGCCCTGGCCGGCGCGACCGCGTTCGTCGCACCCCGGCTCGGGCTGACCGCCGGGCTGGTCACCGTCGACCACCGTCTACAGGCCGGCTCCGATCTGCGGGCGAAGCAGGTCGCCGACTGGGGCGCCGGCCTCGGACTCAGCCCGTCCCTGGTGCTCCCGGTGACGGTGGACGGGCTGCCGGGCGGGCCGGAGGCCGCCGCGCGGGAGGCCCGCTACCGGGCCCTCGGCACCGCCGCGATCGAGCGCGACGCGGTGGTACTGCTCGGGCACACGCTGGACGACCAGGCCGAGACGGTACTGCTGGCACTGGCCCGGGGCGCCGGGCCACGCGGGCTGGCCGGGATGCCGGAGCAGCGGGTCCGGGACGGGGTCACCTTCCTGCGCCCGTTCCTCGCCCTAGCGCGCGAGCAGACCCGGGCCGCCTGCGCCGAGCTGGGCATCATCCCGTGGGACGACCCGCACAACGTGGACCCGGCATACTCGCGCGCCCGGGTCCGGGCCGCCCTCCCGATACTGGCCGAGATCCTGGGACCGGACGTGGTGGCCAACCTTGCGCGTACCGCCAGACTGGTCGCGGCCGATGTCGCGGCGTTGGACGCGCTGGCGGCGGCGGTCGATGTCGGCCAGGGCGCCCTCGACGTGGCTGAGCTGGCCGCGTTGCCGGCGGCGGTGCGGACCCGGGTGCTGCGCGCGTTCGCGCTGCGGCTCGGTGCCCCCGGCGGTGCGCTGGCCGCGACGCACATCGACGCACTTGACGCGCTCGTGGTGGCCTGGCGGGGCCAGGGGCCGGTGGCGCTGCCCGGCGGGATCGAGGTCAGCCGGCGGGACGGGTGGCTTCGCGGTCCCGGAACGTCGAGCGGTACGCGTGCGGAGTCGTCCCCAGCCGGCGGGTGAAGTGGTGCCGGAGCATGGCCGCGTCGCCGAACCCGGAGCGCAGCGCGACCGAGTCCACGCCCAGCTCGGTCTCCTCCAGCAGCCGGCGGGCCAGCAGTACCCGCTGCCCGGTGAGCCAGTCGTGCGGCGTGGTACCGGTCTCCGCACGGAACCGGCGGGCGAAGGTACGCGGCGCCATGTGTGCCCGGCGAGCCATCGCCTCGATGTCCACCGGCCGGTCGAGGTGCTCCACCAGCCAGCTGAGCAGCGGTTCCAGGGTCGGGGCGGCGGGCGCCTTGGGCAGCGGGGTGTCGACGTACTGCGCCTGGCCGCCGTCCCGGTGCGGCGGTACGACCATCCGGCGGGCCAGCCTGGTGGCGACCTCGGAGCCATGCACGGTACGCACCAAATGTAGACAGAGATCGATTCCCGCGGCGGTACCCGCGCTCGTGAGGATCTTGCCGTCCTCGACGTACAGCGCGTTGGGCAGCACCTCGGCGCGCGGGTGGCGGCGGGCCAGTTCGGCCGCGTACATCCAGTGGGTGGTGCACCGCCGCCCGTCCAGCAGCCCGGCCTCGCCGAGCATGAACGCGCCCGAGCAGACGCTGAGCAGGTAGGCGCCGCGCCCGGCGGCGGCCCGTAGCGCTTCCAGCACCGGCTCGGGTACCGGTGTGTCGATCGGGTGCGCCGGTACCGCGACCAGGTCGGCCCGCGATACGGGCTCCAGGTCGGCGTGCGGTACCACCTGGAACCCCGACTTGGCGGTCACCGGCCCGCCATCGACCGAGCACACCTGGAACTCGTACCGCGGGTAGTCCTTTCCCCGGTCGGTGCCGAACACCTCGCAGATCACGCCCAGCTCGAACGGGGCGATCTGGTCGAGCACCAACACGGCAACGCTGGTCAGCATGTCGTCAAGTATGGCAGAAAATCTCGGTAGTGTGGCAATCCTGCCACTGAATTCTCGTCGACGACCGCGCGATGCTTGACCTGTAAGCCTCACATCCGACTAGCGATCCTTACCTCAACACCCGGAAAGGTAGCACCGTCATGGAGATCCTGGTAGCGCTCTTCTTCCTCGCGCTGGTCGTGGCTGGCGTGCTGAACCGGGGCACGGACAGCCGTGACTACGCCGACTGGCGGCCCAGCGACGACGGCCGGCGGTTGTCCCCGCGCTGATGCGTCCCACCCTTCGGCCCCGCTGCCGAAGGGTGGGCCCGGATACGGCACCCTGGTGCCATGGCGGACGGGACCTGGTATGACGCGGACATAGACCGCGTGATCGTTTCCGAGCAACAGATCCGGGAGAAAACCGAGGACCTCGCCAAGCAGGTCGCCGCTGACTACCGCGCGGTCGAGTCGGTGCTGCTGGTGGGCGTGCTCAAGGGCGCGGTCATGTTCATGGCCGACTTCGCCCGCGCGATGGGGCGCCAGGGCAGCCCGGTCGAGCTGGAGTTCATGGCGGTGTCCTCGTACGGACAGCGGGCCACCTCGTCCGGCGTGGTGCGCATCCTCAAGGACCTGGACCGGGACATCGCTGGCCGGCATGTGGTCGTGGTCGAGGACATCGTCGACTCCGGGCTCACCCTGTCCTGGCTGATGAGGTACCTGGAGAGCCGGTCGGCCGCGAGTGTCGAGGTGGTGGCACTGCTGCGCAAGCCGGACGCGATCAAGGTGCAGGTACCGGTGAAGTATGTCGGGTTCGACCTGCCCAACGAGTTCGTCGTCGGGTACGGGCTGGACTACCGGGAGCGCTACCGGGAGCTGCCGTACGTCGGTGTGCTCAAGTCCACGCTGTACGGCCAGATCTGACTCCCCCTTTTTGCCCCGGATTGCGGGCCGAGTGACCGATGCCGTAACACACCCCGGGATATCACGGTGTACCGTCGAATAATCGCGCTGGGGGATCAGCGCAACGGCCGTGGCGACCGGGCGACGGCCACGCCAGGCAGCGGTCTCACGATTCGGAGGGACTGGGCGCGCAGCGCTCGAATACAGCATGGAACGTACCCGTTTCTTCCGCCGGCCGGTGGTCTGGATCGTCCTCGTCATCATGGGCGCGATCGCGCTCAGCTCGCTGTTCACCGGCGGCCAGAGCTACACGCAGGTCACCACGTCGGACGCCCTGGCCCAGGTCGACAGCGGCAACGTCCACAAGGTCCTGGTCGAGGACAAGGAACAGACCGTCGACCTCGACCTGAAGAACAGCGCGACGTTCAACGGGACCACCACCGACAAGATCAAGGCGCAGGTCCCGTACCTGTCGGTCGACCGCGTCTTCAAGCAGATCAACGACGCCAAGGCGGCCGGCCGGATCGACGGCCCGGTCGACACCAAGGTGACCAAGGACAGCGTCCTGCTCGGTCTGCTGGTCAACCTGCTGCCCATCGCGGTACTGGTGATCCTGCTGCTGCTGTTCATGTCGCAGATGCAGGGCGGCGGCTCGCGGGTGCTCAACTTCGGCAAGTCCAAGGCCAAGCTGATCTCCAAGGACACCCCGAAGACCACGTTCGCCGACGTGGCCGGGGCCGACGAGGCGGTCGAGGAGCTGCACGAGATCAAGGACTTCCTGCAGAACCCGGCCAAGTACCAGGCGCTGGGCGCGAAGATCCCGAAGGGCGTCCTGCTGTTCGGCCCGCCCGGTACCGGTAAGACGCTGCTCGCCCGCGCGGTGGCCGGCGAGGCGGGGGTACCGTTCTACTCCATCTCCGGCTCCGACTTCGTCGAGATGTTCGTCGGTGTCGGCGCCTCCCGGGTACGCGACCTGTTCGAGCAGGCCAAGGCGAACGCTCCGGCGATCGTCTTCGTCGACGAGATCGACGCGGTCGGCCGGCACCGGGGTGCCGGTCTCGGTGGCGGGCACGACGAGCGCGAGCAGACGCTCAACCAGCTGCTGGTTGAGATGGACGGGTTCGACACCAAGGGCGGCGTGATCCTGATCGCCGCGACCAACCGGCCGGACATCCTCGACCCCGCCCTGCTGCGCCCGGGCCGGTTCGACCGGCAGATCGCCGTCGACACCCCGGACATGGAGGGGCGCAAGGCGATCCTGCGGGTACACGCCAAGGGCAAGCCGTTCACGCCCGATGTCGACCTGGACTCGGTGGCCCGGCGTACCCCGGGGTTCACCGGTGCCGACCTGGCCAACGTGGTCAACGAGTCGGCGCTGCTGACCGCGCGTAACGAGAAGCGCGCGATCACCAACGACTTCCTGGAAGAGGCGATCGACCGCGTGATCGCCGGACCGCAGCGGCGCACCCGGGTGATGAGCGAACACGAGAAGAAGATCACCGCATACCACGAGGGTGGGCACGCGCTGGTCGCCTGGGCGCTGCCGCACTCCGCGCCGGTGCACAAGGTGACGATCCTGTCGCGCGGCCGGTCCCTCGGCCACACGCTGGTACTGCCCACCGAGGACAAGTACACCCAGACGCGGGCTGAGATGATCGACACGCTGGCATACGCGCTGGGCGGGCGGGCCGCCGAGGAGCTGGTCTTCCACGAGCCCACCACCGGTGCCGGCAACGACATCGAGAAGGCGACCGCGATCGCCCGCGCCATGGTCACCGAGTACGGCATGAGTTCCAAGCTCGGTGCCGTCAAGTACGGCGTCACCGACGGTGAACCGTTCCTCGGCCGGACCATGGGCCACACGCGGGACTATTCCGACTCGGTGGCCGCCGACATCGACTCCGAGGTGCGCTCGTTGATCGAGCTGGCGCACGACGAGGCGTGGGAGATCCTGGTCGAATACCGCGATGTGCTCGACGAGATCGTGTTGGAGCTGATCGAGAAGGAGACCATCTCGCAGACCGACATGGCGCGGATCGCGGCGCGGGTGGTCAAGCGCCCGCCGATGGCCCCGTACAACGGTTTCGGCAAGCGCCAGCCGTCCGACCAGCCGCCGGTGCTCACGCCGACGGAGAAGGACAAGCTGAAGGCACAGGCCGAGTCGGACGGTGTCGAGGCCCTCTCCGGCGGCAGCTCGGACGGTAGTTTCTGACGACCCAGGACTGCTCCTCGACGGAGCCGGACGACGATCTCGGGCTGGACTCGGACACCGAGCTGGACTACCTCGCCGCGCGTCTGGTCAACGGCCGGCTCGGCGGCGGACCGGTGGAGCGGGCGGTCGACCTCAAGCGGATCGAGGACGCGGTACGCGAGATCCTGATCGCGATCGGCGAGGACCCCGACCGGGACGGACTCCGGCGTACCCCGACCCGGGTCGCGCAGGGCTATGCCGAGCTCTTCGCCGGCCTGCGGGTCGAGCCGGCCGAGGTGCTGACCACCACCTTCGTCGCCGACCACGACGAGCTGGTGCTGGTGCGCGACATCGAGGTCTTCAGCCTCTGCGAGCATCACCTGCTGCCGTTCCACGGCGTCGCGCACGTCGGCTACATCCCCGGCGACGACGGCCGGATCACCGGGCTGTCCAAGCTGGCGCGACTTGTCGACGTCTTCGCCCGCCGTCCGCAGGTGCAGGAGCGGCTCACCACCCAGATCGCCGACCTGCTGATGGAGCGGCTCCAGCCGCGCGGGGTGATCGCGGTGCTGGATTGCGAGCACATGTGCATGGCCATGCGCGGCATCCAGAAGGCCGGCGCGCGTACGGTCACCTCGGCGGTACGCGGCGTCTTCAAACAGGACGCCAAGTCCCGCTCCGAGGCGATGAGCCTGATCATCCACCCGTAGCATTCAGCGGCCCGCCGGCACGGGCAGGGCTGGCATGTCGTCGGGCAGGTTGACCGCGAACGGTCGTACGGTCAGCAGCCCGAGCTGATGGCACAGGCCGGTCAGGTGTCCGTTCGCGCCTTCGACGGACGCGTGCAGCAGTTCGACGATCTTCGCCGCCTCCTCGATGAGGCCGCCCAGCTCCCCGCCGACCTCGACCAGCTTGGGCGTGTCAAAGACGGCTTCGGTGCCGAACGAGCCGGCCAGATCGACGAGCAGGGTAACCAGGGTGCCCAACGCCTCGCCCTGTTCCCGCGCGGTCACCGCGACCTGGTGGTAGTCGGCGGCGAGCTGGACCACCAGATCCTGGGCCGGTCCCAGGTCCCGGGCGAAGCGGCGCAGCGCGTAGCGGCAGTTGCCGGCGGCATGACCGGTCCACACCCGGTCGAGCGCCATGGCCTCGTCGTCGATCCGGGCACTGACGAATGCCAACGCCCGGGCTACCTGGGTGAGCGCGTAGGACACCCGCTCCAGGCCGGCCCAGTCACCGCAGAGCGGAGCGGTGAAAGACTCGTAGGGGTCGACCTGTGCCGGGAACAGGCCGAGCGTGGCGAGGACCCCGGTGCCGTACCAGATGACGTCGCGCGCGATCGAGGAGGGGCTGAGCAGGTCGTACCAGTGCGGGTGGTAAGGGTATTCAGCCTCGAAGTCGGCTGGGGTGGCCAGGCTCAGGCAGCTCGGGTCGGCGAAGATCTCCGGACCGGCGGACTGGTCGGCCGGCCGGGACGGGACGGCCGGGTCGATCACCCCGGGCAGGCTCGCGTCCAGCCGGGCCCGGGCGTCCTGGTCGGTGCCGAGATAGCTGGCCACCGCCCGGCTGACCCCGGCCGCGTAGGCCTCGGCGTAGTCGTCGCCGATGTGTCGCAGGAACGCCTGGACCGTGCTCATCACCTGCTCGTGCGTCCGGAACAGCTCGTTGACGAGCCCGGCGCCGAACCGGAGCGAGCTGTAGGCCTGGAGGTAGCCGGCCGCACCGGTCAGGTTGTGTGCGCGCAGATCCAGCGCGTCGGCCAGACCGGCGACCGCCCTCGGGTTGACGCTGAAGTCCATGCGGTACATGAGACGGGCCGGCGCCGTTCGGGCTCAACGGTCGGCCGTCGGCTGTGGATAACTTCCGGCATAACACCCGCAGGCGTTCCACGTGCTGGGATAAGATCAGGGGCGGTACCAACGCCCGCGCGACGGTGGGGTTTCCTAACGCAGGGCGGCCGAGGCGCCGACGCCGAGGCAGAGCAGGACGACCGGCGCCGCGCTGATCGCGGCGCCGAGGACGGGGGTACGGTCGACCTTGCCGTACAGCAGGCCGACGGCCAGCCAGGCGATGCCGTAGCCGACGGCGGGCAGGGTGGCGCCGCAGATCAGTGCGAAGAACTCGGTCTGCGGGCTGGCGAACCGGAAGTAGAAGACCACCTGGACGAGCAGGATCAGCAGGGCGACGCCGCCGTACACCAGGATGTTGCGCAGCACCTGCGGCCAGTCCGGGAACGGACCCCGGGTGACCGTGCCGGTGTCCACTTCGGACACCAGCGCGTCGGCGGCCACCAGGTCGGCGGTGGCCTGGCGGAGCAGCGCTGCCGCCGCGGCCGGACCGGGTGGGTCGGGCAGCGGAGGATCCGGCGTGCCGAGCGGCGCGGTGATGCCGGCCCGGGTCGCCAGGTCGGTGAGGCGGGCGCGCTGGAGCGCGAGGCGCTGGCGTACCACCGTCAATTCCTGGCGGGCGGCCTGCACCGCGGCGGTCTGCTCGGCCACCGCGGCGGCCGCGTCCCGGCGCACCCGGTCCAGCCGCTGCGCCGCGGCCTGGTAGTCGTCCCACGCCGGCATCATGACCGTCCACTGTAGACAAACGGGACGATGACCTCGGTACGGTTGGTGTGCCGGTCGTGCAGCAGCGCCCGGTTGGGCCGCGGCTGCCAGTCCAGCGTGGCATCGCCGAGCAGCAGGCCCGCGTCGGACGGCGGCACGTTGAGCAGGACCAGCCCGGCGACGTCCTCGCGGGCCAGCGAGCCGCCGGTGTCCTCGGAGAACCGGCGCAGCCCGCGCCACCAACCGAACACGTGCACTCCCCGGGCCGGTCCGTCGCGCAGCAGCCGCTGCACGCCGCTGCCGTCGGCGCCGAAGACGAACAGGTAGGTGTCGTCCGGTATCTCATCGATGTTCGTCAGTACCTTATGGTTGCGGTCACGCAGGGCCGCGTCGAGGCTGGCCAGGATCGGCTGGCTGGTCGCGACGGTGCCGGACAGTGCAAAGTGGACACTGCCGGGTTCGAGCTGGGCGGCCAGCGACCGGGCGGCCGCGTCGAGGATGCCCGCGCCCAGCTCGCTCGGACCGAGCACGGCCAGGTGCCGGCCCGGGCTGGCGTCGACCGGAAAGGCGGCAAGCGACAGCGGTACGTCGATCACCCGGCCCAGGTAGGCGGTGGGCTGGCTCGTTCTCGGCAGCTTTCCCGGCAGGTACTGGGGAGCATACCCTTCGAACACGAACGGTGGATCGTTGCTGTGCCGCAGGCTCCACAGCTTGTGCCGCAACGTGTTGAGCACTTCGGGCTCGGCGTGCGGGTCGGGGAACTCGACCAGCCGCTCGTGCGCCCGGGACGCCCCGGCCGGCCCGCCCAGCCCGCCGGCGGTGTTGACCACCGCCTGGCCGAGGCCGAGCACGTTGGCCGCCTGGTTGAGCGGGTCGAGCACATCGCCGCCGCCCGGCAGGGCCACCCGTACCGGGAACTGACCGAAGATCGAGTCCCGTTTGGCGTACAGCGACTCCACGCCACGGGTGGTCTGGCTGGCCAGGATCAGGTGGATGCCGTACGAGCGGCCCTTGCGCGCCAACGATTCCAGCAGTGCAACGGCCTCCCGGGCCAACCGGTCGGTACCCTGCACGAGCACCTGGAACTCGTCGACCACGCAGACGATCCGGGCCATCGGCCGGGTCTGGCGCAGATCGGCGAATCGGGTGACGCCCGCGTCCTTGTACGCCTCCGACCGGCGGGTCATCTCGGTGTCCAGCTCCCGGAGCACGGCCAGCCCGTATTCCCGGTCGGACTCGACGCCCACCACTCGGGCCTGCGGGATCCAGCTGGGGTCCCGGTCGGTCGGGGTGAACTCGGTGAAGCTCACCCCCTCCTTGAAGTCCAACAGGTACAGGATCAGCTCGGTCGGACCGTACCTTGTGGACAGTCCATAGAGGACATTCGTCAGGAACGCGGTCTTGCCCGAGCCGGACCGGCCGCCGATCAACCAGTGCGGGGTCAGGTCGGCCAGCCGCAGGGTGAGGGTGATGTCGCCGGCCCGCCCGACGACCGCCGCCAAGCCCTCGGCTGAGCTCTCCTGCCAGGGCTGCTCGGGTAGCAGCTCGGCGAGCGTGGAACCGGTGCCGCTGATCCGGCTGGCCACCTGACCACAGACCGCGGTCACGGTTTCCAGGGGCGGGCCGGGGTCGAGGTACAGCGGGGAGTTGAGCGCCATGCTGGGGCCGAAGGAGCTGCCGGGCGGATCGCCGACCAGCGCGTACGGGTTTCGCAGGGCGATGTGCGTGGTCGACGCGAGCGGTGGCTGGGTGGTTTCCGCGGTCAACGGGGGAGGCGGCCAGCCGGCCACGATCAGGTGCAGCCGGGCGGTCGGGCCGGCCTGGGCCAGCGCCGCGATCCGGGCCAGGTCGGGGCCTTCGGTCAGCTGCGGGAGGGAGGCGATGACGATCAGTTGGGTGTATCGCGCGCTCGGCTCGCGTACCCACTCCTCGGCTTCCGAAAGCACGGCCCGCAGCCCGGCATGGTCGGTGGCCGGCGCGGACATCAGGCCCACCGAGGTCAACGCCTGGAACGGCCCGAAAACCGCGCCCGTGGCGTCTACCGCCTTGACGCGTAGGGCTCCCGCCGGATGGGACGCGACTAGCCGCAGCAGGAGGCTGCGCAGCAGGCCGACCACCCGCGAGTCGCGGGCATCCGCATCGATCGCCAGATTTCCATGTCCGACTAGCGGGACGATGACCGGGAAGCGCGCGTCGTCCAAGGGTTGGGCCAGCCCGACGCGGACGAACGTTCCCGTCACCCCGGTCATCGCCACTGGCAGCGGGGTGGTGGGCGGCGTCGCGTCGAGCGGGGCGCCGAGCCAGCCCGGTGCCAGTTCGGCCGCCGCCGCACGGAGCGACTCGGCGAGTTCGTGCTGCTCAGCGAGCTGTTCGGGAGGTACGGCATCGGGCAGCTGCCGGTCCAGCGACCGCTGCGCGGCATCCGCCATCGCGGCCGCCCGGCGGTGGAGCGCGGCGGCCCGCTCGACGTTCACCCGCAGCCTCGCCACGCGCTCACCTCCTTTGGCAAGAAGGTATCCCAGTGCCGGCGTTGTCCACAGGGTCTATGCCGGTGCGGCATGGTGGCTTAACCTCGGTGTGGTCTTGGGGGAGGTGGCCGTGCAGCGGGACGAGCCGGACTGGTTGGCCGGTTGGCGGGAGATCCAGGTTGACGTGGCATCCGTGCAGCAGCTCGCGTCCGCGCTCTCCGCTGAGGTACGAGGCGGTCTCGCGCCGCAGGTCGACCGGGTCTTCCAGGGGTACGCGCCGGGCACCACGTTCGGCCGGAAGAACCCGAGCCTCGAGCTGCACGCGGTGCGGAAGAAGTACAACGACTGCCTCACCGGTACGGTCGAGCAGCTGGCCGCCTACACGCGGGCGTCACTGATCCTGGTCGCGGCGGCCACCGAGATCGCCTTCCGGTACCGGAGCGCGGACGAGTTGGCGGCCGCGAAGGCCGAAGACATCGAGTCGATCCTCTCGAACGCGCTCACCCGGGCGCTGGGGAGCATGGACCTGGGTCACGGTGTGGCATGACCGACGAGTTCATCGGCAGCTACACCGACTGGACGCCGTACGACGTGCCGAGGCTCGCCTCGTTCCTGGACGAGGATCTGGCCTCCGCGTGGGCTCAGGTGGCTACCTGGGGGCAGACGCATGAGCTGGTGTCCCGGCATCTCGACGTACTGCGGCAGACCAGGGACGCGCTGGCGGGTGCCTGGCCGCCGGAGCGCAGCCCGGCCGCGGCGAAGTTCTTCTCGGTGCTGGACCAGTTGATCGCGTCGATGGAGGAGATGCGCGGGGTCGCGGTGACGAACGGGGCGACCCTGCAGGGGATTCTGAACAGCCTCGACGAGGCGAAGCACGTGGTTGGCGGCTTGCGCGAGCAGTGGACAGACATGGAGGCGATCGAGGGGAAGCCGGGGTTCCATGACGCGAACTGGCGGACGACGCTTAATGATCAGGCCCAGGCTCAGATGTCGGCCACCGATCAGGCTGCGGTCGAGTACTACGCGTACCTGACCGTACCCAACCGGTACTATTCACCGTCGTATCCCGACATTGACCGGCCGACGGGTCCGCCGCCCACTGGGGCAAACGGCTCGACTTCAGCTACCGGCGGTGGGGAAACTGGGCCTCGTCCTCCGACCATTCCGTCCGTGCCGCCACTGGCGCAGCCCGGCCCGTCGGACGGCGGCCCCGCCCTGACCGGTACGTCAGCCGGCCCTGTCGACGGCAGCAAGTTCTCCGATGGCAGCTCGGCTACAGCGCCCCAATCACCGGCGGCCGCTACACCGCCAACGCCGACCGCGTCCTGGTCTGTGGCTACCCCGTCCGGTCGAGCGATGCGCCCGGGTGGCGTGATCGGGCCCGCGCCGGTGGAACCTGACTCGGCGGCTTCAACGATGAGCCGGCGGTCAGGTTTGATAGGTGGTCCGACCTCGGAGGAGGCGTTGGCGCGGGAGGTCAATCCGGTTGGTGGGTTGTTGGGCGGGCCGATGGGTGCCGGAGTTCATGGCGATCGCCGCCGCACGGCGCGCAGCCTGCCGCCACAAACCGAGTGGGACGTACCCAAGGGCGTGGCCCCGGTACTCCTGCCGCCACCCGAACCCGCCGAGCACGACCCAGGTCCGGGTGTGATCGGGATCGACCGGTGAAGCGCTTCCTCCGCGCGAAGTTCGCCGCGGCCGGGTCGATACTCGGACTCGCCTCCGTCATGCTCCTTCCACCAGGACCAGCTATCGCTGACAGCACCCGGATGGGGCAGTGGTACCTCAGCTTCTTGGATGTCGCGCGGGCACAGGAGTACAGCCAGGGCGCGGGTGTGGTCATTGGGCTAATCGATACCGGTGCGGACTCGACCCACCCTGATCTGGTCGGCGGCCTCCTACCGGGTGCGGCGACATTTCCTGGCGCGACTGGTGACGGCGGTACTGATATCGATGGGCACGGCACGCGCATGGCTGGGCTGATCGTGGGGCGCGGCCACGGCGCGGACCGCAGCCTTGGTGTCCTCGGCATCGCCCCCAAGGCAATGGTCCTGCCAGTCCGCGCAGGCGCGGGGTTCGGAATGTCTGGGTTCGTCCCGGGTATTCAGTGGGCTACCGAGCATGGAGCGAGGGTTATCTCCATCTCGCAAGGTTTTCCGGATGACGACCGTAGCCAAAGACAGGCAATCGAGGATGCGATTGCCCACGACATCGTGGTGGTCGCTGGTGTGGGCAACACGCCGTCGACCACTGTTCAGTACCCGGCGGCTTATCCCGGTGTTCTGGCCGTGGCGGGCATAGACGAGAACGGCAACCATGGCAGCTTCTCGGTTGCCGGATCGGGAGTCATGCTCGCCGCGCCAGGTGCGAACATCTTGAGCACGGGCCTCAACCATGGCTACGGCTACGCCACCGGTACCAGCGACTCAACGGCGATCGTGGCGGGAGCTGCGGCCCTGGTGCGGGCAAGGTTTCCGAAGCTGTCCGCTGTTGAGGTCATCCACCGTCTGACCGCTACCGCCATCGACAAGGGACCCCCGGGCCGGGACAACCTGTACGGCTACGGCATCGTCAACCTGGTTGGCGCGCTGACGGCCGACGTGCCACCCGGGTCGTCCAGCCCTTCGCCAGTGGCCACCGACTCTGCCAGCCCAGGAGCCGAGCATGGGAAGGTATCAGCCGCTCGGACCTGGCTCATCATCGGGCTCGGGGTTCTCGCCGTGGTCATCGCCATCAGTCTGGCCTTCGCCTACCGGCGGCGATCAAGGGGGTAAGCGGCTGCCCGGGTTGGATACGCTCGGCGGATGGAACCCTCGTCCCCGGACCCCGGGGCCGCAACGCCACCCGGCACGAGCGCGCGAGACGAGCCGCCTTCGACCCAGGGGCCGGCTGAGCGTCTCCAAGAGGCCCGTGTCCGCCGCCGAAGTGCCCTCCGACAGGCTCTCGTTGTCGGGTTGTCCATCATCGCGCTGGTCTGCCTCGGTGGCGGTGCCGCGGCGTTCCTCTTCTACGACAAAGCGACCAGGCCTGATCTTCGCACGCCCGTCCTCGCCACAGAACAGTACTTGACCGCTTACCTGGGTGACCGGGACGACAGCAGAGCCAGTCAATTCCGGTGTGGGGATCCGGCTGGGCTGTCGGACGTTCGCGCGCTGCGGGCGGACATTGATTCCAAGCAGAAGGAGTTCGGTATCCCCTTCGTCGTCTCAGTCGACAGCGTCCGCGAGCTGAATCGGGCTGGTAATACCGCGACGGTAGCTGCTGACCTGGCAATTACGACGACAGTCCAGGGCCAGTCGCGGCGAGAACTGGAGCATTGGGAGTTCATTACGCGCAATGACAATGGCTGGCGGGTCTGTAGCGGGCACGAGGTGACCTGACAACCTCATTCGACCCACAAGAGGTATACCGGTATCTCAGTCGTCTTTGGGGTTTGGCCGGTCCAGGCCCAGCGGTACCAGTCCCGTTCCCTGGTCACCCGTACGCAGATGTCGCCCTCGGTGTTCTGGTGCGCCTCAGTGACCGCGCGAAGGTCCCGGTGCTCGCCGGTCTGGTCGACCCGGACAACCCGGCGTCCACTCAGCCCGGACACGAGTCGTGCGGAGACCGGGTACCGCGGGGCCGGCGTATCGAGGGACACCAGGCGCTCGAAGAGATCGGTAGGAATGTCCTCACCGGAAATCGGTGTGCCGAGCGCTTCCAGCCACACCCGATCGACCGGTACCAATGGCGCGAAGGTCTCCAGTTGTTCGAGTTCGGCGCGGTACCACTCCTGCTCGGTGAGGATCGGGATGTAGGTCCGGGCACCTTGGACGACCGCCGCGTCCGCCCGCAGGTCGCCACGCCAGCCGAGTCCGGGGTGCCCGACCAGCACCCGTCGCCCGCGCAGATCCTCATGTCCGGCCGCCGGTACCGGGGTGATGGGACGGGGCGACTGGGGTATCCAGTCCGTCACGCCTTCACGCCCAACGGGGCGCCCTTGTCACGCATGAAGGGCACCGGATCGACCGCGCCCGTGAAGCTGCGGTCGCCATTGAGATGGACCTCGAAGTGCAGGTGCGGGCCGGACGAGTTGCCGGTCGTACCTACGATGCCGATGATGTCGCCAGCGGCGACCCGCTGGCCCACCGTGACCCGGGGCTGGATCTGCTGGTGGCAGTACCGGGTCATGACGTGGTCGGCATGGGTGATCTCCACATACCAGCCGCAGCCGAGGATCGCCGGGGAGCCGTCCTGGCCGCAGCCGTACCATGCTCCGCTCGCCGTTGTGGCCTGGCAGCGGACCAGGGTGACGATGCCGCCCGCGGCGGCCCGGATCGGTGTGCCGCGCGCGGCGCCGAGGTCGATGCCGTTGTGCATCGGCCGGTCCGGAGTCCGGAAGCGGGAGACGACTTCCGCGACAACCGGAGCCGTCCAACCGGAGGCGGCGATCTCCCCTACCTCCGCACACTTCCCGGTGATCGCCGAGGCGATCGAGCGGGCCGCGCCGTTGGTGAGCGCATTGACGATCCTCGCTGCCCGGCCCTCGTGTTTCGCGTACGCGTCCGGGTAGGCACTGCGCTGTACGGCCTGTGCGACATCGGTCAACGGCCGGTTCAGCCAGTTGCCGACCTTGACCATGCGCTCGTAGAACTTCTTCGAGGAGTACACCGGGTCCATGATCTGTTGCGGCGTGCCCCATCCCTGGCTGGGCCGCTGCTGAAACAGTCCCAACGAATCGTGGTCATTACGCGAACCCAGATCCCCGAGATTGATCAGAACGGACTCCTGGAGTGCCGTGGCGATCGCGATCACCCAGCCGCGCGGCGGGACATTCTGCTGCTGCCCGACGCTGACGATGATCGCCGCGTTGTGCATCTGCTGCGCGCCGAGCGCGGCCACCGGAGTCAGATTGACATTGATGTCGATGGACTTGCCACCGCAGCCGGCACCCGACGCCGCGTTGCTGACCGAGCTCGACAACCCACCGAGGAAGAACGCGATCGCGCTGCCCGCACAGCACAGCACAGTCAGCGTCACGCCCAGCGTGACGAGAAACCCGACCCGGCCGCGGCGTCTCATGTGCGTTGCCAATCAACGCCGTCGACCAGCCAGCGCCCGTCGGTCACAACCAGGCGCAAGGAGAGGGTACCGGCGTCCAGTGGGACGGTGACGTCCATATAGGACGCCTCCTGGTCCACGATGGAAGCGTCACCCGTGGTCTGGTTCGCCGGTACCCCGGCCGGGTCCGCGCCGCTGAGCTTCTCCTGAAGCGTCTTGGTGGCGTATCTGGACAGCCCGTCGTGCCACTCGGTCGCGCTCACCCCGGTGTGGTGCAGCCAGGCCTTCGCGAACTGGAGTGCGACCGCCTGCGCCGGTGCGGCGCCCGGGCTGGTCGAGGGCGGCATCGGCGACGCGGTGATGCCGATATCCCCGTCGTCCGGCATCGGCGAGGTGCTCACGTCAGTCGTGGTACCGGCGGCCGGCCCCTGGCCCGGATCGTAGCCGCCGCCCGCGGGGTGTGCCCCGCCCAGCAGGCGACCGAAGCCGATCACCACAACGATGAGGAAAACCAGTACCAGCGCGACACCGTACCGGTTGCCGATCAGTCGTAGGACCTGCCGCATCCCTCATCACCTGCGCACGTCGACCGATTCGGGCCGCTTGGACGGCGTTGTCGTGGTGCTGCGGCTGCCGGGTCGATAGACGCTGTAGGACGGCGCCTCGTCCGGGATCTCCGGCTCCGTCCACTGTGGACTACGTCGCCGAACCGCCGGTGTGGTCCGTTCCTCCGGTATTGCGCGATCCTCGGTACGCCGCCGTTCCACCCGTACGTCCATCGAGTCCTCCGACCGGGTTTCCGGCCGAGGGTTGCTGGGGTTCTCCGGGATCGGTCCGCGTCGACGCTCCACCGCTGCCTCGACCGCGGGCGTGGCCACGCCGAGCGTCGCCGCGGTGCGCAGGTCCCGGAAGAAGTTCCGGTGCCACGAGCCGGCGCTGGCGATCTGCCCGGCCGAGTCCCGTCCACCGAGCTGGGTGATCCGCCGGTACGGCCGCAACAGCAGCCAGCCGACGATCCCGGACAGCCAGACCAGGGTCACCTGGAGCCACGCGGGTATCGACGCGGTACTCATGATGAGGTCCACCGCGAACAGGTAGATCGCCGCGCCGGTACCGAAGATGATCACGTTGAAGATCGCCGCGATGACCGCGTTGGCGAGGCGCCGGATGCCCGCACTGGCCGGTCGGAGCATGCCCACCGTGCCCAGTACGGGCGCGGCGATCACGGCCCAGCGGAAGATGAGGAAGCCGAGCAGCACCAGGATCGACGCGGTGATGTCGAACATCGCGAAGAACAGTGACGACAGAATCGCGATGAACCCGGCCCCGATCCGGTCCATCCCCTTCGTACCCTGAAGATACTGGTACGCATCCGGGTCCTCGGTCTTGATCTGCTTGGCGACCTTCTCCCATTCCTTCTGTTTGTCGCCGATGATTTTCTGCCGCAACGACCCGTCTTTGTCCTGTTTGATCGACTGGGCCTGGCCCCAGGTAAGAGACTTGGCATCGTGCAGGACCGCACCATACTTCTGTGCGGTCGTGCTGTCAGCCGAACCAAGGGTTCCGCGTAGCCAGTTCTTGTAGAGCATGTTCGTCACCGCGACGTCGCTCGCCCGTTGTGACGGCGTCCGGTGGTCCACGCACTGCTCGGGATGGTGGACGGAGGTCTGTGCACAGATGTCGGGCGGCGTATCTTGTGCCTGCGGCCCCACCGCGCCATGTACCGCCGAAAGGCCGGTCACCAACGTCTGATCAGCCAACTGAGCGGATCGCACCGGCCATGCGGCAATCGCGGTAACCGCCACCATTATCAGGATGGCCCAACCAGCCGTCGTCATCGCGCCGCTCATCTCCGCCTGACGCGACCGCCACAACAGGTACAGGCCGATGACGGCAAGGGTGATCGCGCCGAAGACACTGAACACCCTCTGGTAGACGGCCTTCGTTGCCTTGTCCACCAGCGGATCCGACCAGCCCCACATGCTCTGCGGGTTCCACGCCCTCTCCCGGAGGGCGTTCGACGCTCCGACTATCGCGGTGGCGAACATGAACTCGCCATTCGCGATCGTGTTCTCGAACTTGTAGTCGGGATGCATCAGCACGGGAGCGCAGCCAATATCGTATGTTGTGTAGTCGTATCCCGCGTAGCCATACCTCATATACATCCCATCCGCCTGGCTGGGCGGTGACTCGGGCTTGGCCGCGAACCAGCCGGCCAATCCCGAGTCGGGGGCTTCGGGGATCGGTGCCGCGACGCACTGAACCTCGTCGCTGGTCAGGTCCTTCAGGTCGCCGACGCAGTGCTGCCACTGGGTCGGGTCCTGCCACTGCGCAACACTGCACTGGTCCCCGAGATTCGGGGCGGCACCGGCCGGCGGCGCGGCGAAGAATACGGCACCCACGGCGGCGACCAGTACCGCCGCCACGAACGCACCTGCCCGGTGGCGGAAGGGCCGGGCGGCTGGTGGCGTAGGCATTAGGCCTCCGGCTCGTCGAGAGGGTCGTCCTGTTGAACCGGCGCCGCCAGAGCCGGGGTGGTATCGAGGTACGTGAGCAGCTCAGGTACGTAGGACACGTCCACCCGTACCTTCTGTACCCGTCCGTCCACGTCACGCATCACGAATTCACGGAATCCGAGGCGGTTCGCGGACGATGTGTCCACTGTAGATAGCGAGGCGAGCGTCTGCTCGTATCCCACCTCCGTCGGTACCCGCAGCAGCCGCAGCGCGTCCGAGGCGATCTCCACGTCCTCGGCGATCCGGCCGACGAACACCGTGGAGACCAGGTTCTGCACGTCCAGCCCCAGGATGTCCTTGGGGTTCTGGGAGGCGACCAGGCCGGCGATGTTCCACTTGCGGGAGTCCCGGGCCAGGCGGACCAGGAAGGACCGGCCCGACCGCCAGCCTTCCATGAAGTGCGCCTCGTCCAGTCCGACGAGTTTGCGGGTGGCCATCGAGCCGCCGTAGCAGCGGCGTACCGCGAGCCGGTGCGCGGTGTGCAGCATCGGCAACGCCAGCGCCTCCTCGGCCGACCAGTACTCCCGCTCGATCTTCAGGTCGGGCAGCCGGAGGCCGGCCATGGTGATGACCGTCAGTGCCGCGTCGCCTTGCAGGTACTCCGGCGGTGGAGAGCCGAAGAACAGCAGCGCCAGCGGCATCTCGGCGGTGTCGAGGAGCAGGTTGGCCAGCTCCCGCGCGTCGTGCGAGTCCAGGGCCTTGAGGCAGGCGACCACGTCGTCCAGGGTGGAGTTCTCCTCGGCGGGTACCTCCCGGACGGCGTGCCGCAGCAGCGTCGGGGTGGACGCCTCCCGGGCCACCTGCGGGGGTACCAGCATGGCGCAGATGTCCTGGACGAGCATCCGCCGCTCGGCGCGGGCGTTGGAGACGGCGATCTCGTATTCGCGGTCGCCGGTCGGCCCGGACGGGAAGTGACCCCGCAGCGGGGTGGGGATCAGCGCGTACGGCGCCAGGGTGCCCTGTTCCGAGCCGGTCAGGTTGAGCACCCGGGAGTATGGCCGCAGCTCCGGCATGGCGGCCAGCCGGGCCAGCGGGCCGGACGGGTCGAGCAGGGTCACCTGTACGCCGCGCCGGGCGGCCAGGTAGCCCAGCGCCCCCATCAGGGTGGACTTCCCGCCGCCGGGCTCGGCGACGAACACCGCGAGGCCGGAGCGTTCCCGTACCTCCATCGGGAAGTGCAGGTCGAGGAAGACCGGCCGCCGGCAGGTACCGGCGGTCCGCCCGATCAGGTCGCCGCGCCGGTCGCCGACGGTGGAGGCGGCCTGTGGCAACGCGGCGGCGAACAGCTTGACCGGCATCCGCCGCAGGTATCCGGTGTTGGCGATCGGCTCGCCCGGGATGAACTCGCGGGCCAGCCACTCCTGATGCTTCGGGTGCTGGAGCGAGATCCGCAGCTCGCGGGAGTAGATCTGGATCAGCCGGCGGGCCCGTTCCAGGCACTCCTCGCGGTTACGCCCGGATACCGCGATCCGGTGCCACCCGTGTACCCGGGAGCCGTCGGTGGGCAGCCCGGTGGTCATGTCGTCGCCGATGTGCAGGGCGCGCAGGGCCAGCCGCTCCAGCTCGGGCGGCGCGTCCATGCCGTGCTCGGCGTAGTCCAGCTGCTGCGAGCGGATCATCCGCAGCCGGTGCTCCAGGTTGCGGAAGGAGTCGCCAGGACCGAGTACGTCGATCCGCGAGGAGATCTCCATCGGCCAGGGCAGCCGTTCGTGGAAGTGCAGCCATGGCTCGTGCCGCTCGGGAATCTCCAGCGGCTCCATCCGGCCGACGGTGAGGACGGCGACGTGCCGCTCCTCGCCGGTGAGCCGGTTGACCAGCTTCACGGTGGAGCCGTACGGCGTCCGGTACCGCTCGATCTGCTCGGTCAGCGCGAGCAGGTCGCCGCGTTCCCACTCGCCGGAGCTGACCGGCGAGAGCGTGGTGGGCGGGGACATGCACAGCGCCACCGAGCGGTACAGCAGCCACTCCAGCTCGCCCGCCGTGACCTGCCGCCCGCGCATGCCGAAGCTGCCGAGCACCTCGTCGAACTGCTCGACCATCCGGGCCATCCGCCGGTGCTCGCCGTCGCCGACACCCCGGCCGAACAGGTTGCGCAGCCGGCCGTACAGCGTGTCGCCGAGGCTGCGCCGGGCGAACGTGACGCCGAGGTAGGTCTGCCCCTCGGCGTGGTTGACCGACATCAGGTGGTGCTGGGCCGCGACCAGGTGGTCGGACCAGGACGCCGCGCCCGACACGTTGGGCAGCGGTGCGGGGGTGAGCTGGTCGACCGTGCGGGCCCACTCGTCGGCCGGGAACGGCCGGGTGGTCCGGCGCAGATGCAGCCGGAACCCGGCCAGGCCGGCGTACTGCTCGGCGATCGCCGACAGCAGCGCCTCCCGCTCGGCGTCCGGCCGGAACGCCCAGCGCACCTCGGGCAGCCAGTACCACGCGGTCACCGTGTTGGGCGTGTAGGTCAGGTGCCCGGCGATCTCGCTGATCGCCAGATCCACCGCCGCGTCGCGGTCCTTGTGCTTGGGGGCCTTCGTGGTCGGCGGCGGCGCGGGCTTGCCGGCCTTCTTGTGGTGCCGGCCGGCCTTGGTGGGTTGGGCCTGGGCGGGCGCCCGCCGCCCGCCGTTGCCCGGCGGAGGAGCCGGGGGAGCCGGGGGAGCTGGCGGCGCCGTCGCCGGCTGCCGGCTCAGCACCAGCTCCTTCCCGCCGTTCGGGGGTACCCGGACCGGGTCCACCACCACCTGACCGTCCACAGTGGACGGCCGGGGTGCCACCACCAGGTCCAGGAAGGGAGATTCAATTTCCGGCCGGGGCGCCGGAATCGCCGGTGGACGTACCGCCCGGGGCGCGTGGAACACCGCCACCGCACCTTGGGGAACGGTGCTGACGTCGGGTTTCTCGTGTTCGTCGTCGGAGGGGTGTCCGTGGGGGTGGGGAGGGGAAGGCGTCATAGCGCGTCCTTCGGCGATACCGACTCGCGGATGCGGATACGGGAGGCCACCAGGCGTGGGTCCCGTCGTTCAACAGACGATTCGCGGGTGTGTCGCCAGTCGGTCAGCGCGGTGTGGATCACCTTGCGTGCCGGTCGGTCCGGGTCGACGTGCCGGAAGATGTAGGACGTGCTCACCATGGCCAGCGCGATCTCCCAGGCCGGGAAGAGGTCGACCTTGAACGTGAACAGGTAGTGGACGAACATGAACGCCGGTACGAGGAGCACGAACAGGCCGTACTGGGCGTACGGCAACTGGACCGGCAGCGTGTAACCGGGTGGGCCGAGGTAAACCAGCCGGGCCCGATAGATGTCGTCGTCGGTGCGCAGCCGCATCGGTGCCTACTTGAATGCCAGGTTGATCAGATAGTCACCGACAAAGAACAGCGACAGGGCGCCCGCGATGAACGCGAGCCCGATGATCGCGATCGCCGAGCTGGTGAGCACCTTCGACACCTCACCCTTGCTGGCCCGTCCGATGAAGATCACGCCTAGTACGGCCAGCAGGATGGGTGCGACCTTGCTCGCGAAGAACGAGATCAGCCCGTTGGTGTTGATCTCCTTCGGCGTGGTCCCGGGCGTGGGGGCCAGTTTGCCCGTCACCACGGCGAGCGCGTCCGCGGCGTGGGTCGCCTGCGCCCACACCGCCTGGCCGAGCTCTATCAAGACCATCTGTGTTTCCTCCCCAGGACGGGGTGGGCCGGTCCGCCCTCCACGTCGCTAAGCCTCTCCGAAAAACTCACCCGGCGGTACTATCTCGTAACGCTGTGTCTCGACGTACCGGTCGGGATTAGTGCCGAGAGTACGTGGCGGTTACCTATCGAACAACCCGCTAAGACCGTGGCCGATGTGCCAAAAGGGGACCTGAAAGCGCAGCTCAAGAGCATGTGGAAGCCCGGGAGGTGCGGTGGACCGCAGTGCTGTTTTCTGGGCCGCCCGGCTGGTCTTCGGGGTGATCGGAATCGTACTCATGTACGGCGCGACCCGCCTGCTCGGGCGGGCCCGGGCCGCGGCCAGCTGGCCCACCGCTCCGCCGGTACCGGCGCTCGCCCGGCCGCTCGGCTGGACCGGGATCGGCGCGGGTCTCGGAGCGCTGGCCGCCGCGGCCGGGTTGACCGTGGCCGCACTCGCCGGGTCGGTGGACCCGACGCCGGCCGCCCCGGCCTGGCGGGCCTGGCTGCTCGCGGCCGTCGGGGCGATCGTGGTGGCCCTGGCCGGCGGCGCTCTCGCCGGTACCCTGGTCAACCGCGCCGAGCTCGCGGTGCTGATCCGCATCCGGGGGCAGGCGCCGCGGCAACCGGTACCGCCCACCCCGGCGGGTGACCTTGATCCCACTGTCCCGAGCGGTGGACAGGCCGGCTGGGTGTACCAGGACAGGGCCGGCGACTGGTACCTCGCGGTGCGCACCGGCACCGGTCAACGGCTGGTCCGGCTGAGCGACTTCACGCTGGTACCGGTCGGCACCGCGGTACCCCCACTGGTGCTGCGGGGCAGCGCGGAGATAGCGGTGTACCCGGTGGCCGTACCCTGACGGGGTGGCGATCGTCATGGGGGTCCTCAACGTCACCCCGGACTCTTTCTCCGACGGCGGCCGGTACGCCGACCTCGACGCGGCCGTCGCGCACGGGAGCGCGCTGCGCGCGGACGGAGCCGACCTGGTCGACGTGGGCGGGGAGTCCACCCGGCCCGGTGCCGAACGGGTGGACGCGGCGACCGAGGCCGCCCGGGTCGTACCGGTGATCCAGGCGCTGGCCGCCGCGGGCGTACCAGTGAGTATCGACACCACCCGTGCGGCGGTGGCCGCCGCGGCGCTGGAGGCCGGCGCGACCGTGGTCAACGACGTCTCCGGCGGCCTGGCCGATCCGGCGATGGCCAAGGTCGTCGCGGCCGCCGGCTGCCCCTGGGTGCTCATGCACTGGCGCGGCCATTCCCGGAACATGCAGCAGCTCGCCGTCTACCGGGACGTGGTCGCCGAGGTCCGGGCCGAGCTGGCCGAGCGGGTCGAGGAGGCGCTGGCCGCCGGGGTGGCTCCGGAGCAGCTGATCGTCGACCCCGGGCTGGGCTTCGCCAAGACCGCCGAGCACAACTGGCTGCTCTCCGCCCACCTCGACGAGATCATCTCGCTCGGCTACCCGGTCCTGTTCGCCGCCAGCCGCAAGTCCTACCTGGGCAAACTGCTCGCCGACGAGCGCGGCGACCCGCGCCCGGTGGACCAGCGGGAGGCGGCCACGCTGGCGACCACGGTGCTCGCGGTGGCCGCCGGGGTCTGGGGGGTACGGGTGCACGAGGTGCGGGCCAATGTCGACGCGATCCGGGTCTGGGAGGCCACGTGCCGGGCACGATCACGCTGACCGGCCTGCGCGCCCGGGGCCACCACGGGGTGTACGACTTCGAGCGCAGCCAGGGCCAGGAGTTCGTGGTGGACGTCGCGCTCGAGGTGGAGCTGGAACGGGCGGTGCGGACCGACGACGTGGCCGACACCGTCCACTATGGACATTTGGCGGACCGGCTGGTGGAGATCGTCAGTGGCGAGCCGGTCAACCTGATCGAGACGCTGGCCGACCGGCTCGCCACCGCCTGCCTGGCCGACCAGCGGGTGCTCGCCGCGACGGTCACCGTGCACAAGCCGCAGGCGCCGATCGGGCACGAGTTCGCCGACATCACCGTCACCCTGCGGAGGGCCCGGTGAGCCGGGCGGTGCTCGCGCTGGGCAGCAATCTGGGCGACCGGTTCGGGCACCTGCGGGCCGCGGTCGAGGCGCTCTCCGACGTGCTCCTGGTGGTTTCCGGGGTGTACGAGACGGCGCCGTGGGGGGACCCCGACCAGCCGGACTATCTCAACGCGGTGGCGCTGGTGGCCGACGATTCGGCCGGTCCGCAGGACTGGTTGGACCGGTCCCGGGTACTAGAGGAGGCGGCGGACCGGCGACGGGACCCGGCCCGCCGGCATGGACCGCGTACCCTGGATGTTGACGTGGTCACGGTAACCGGCTCCGCAGGGGTACCGGTCGTCTCGGCCGACCCCGGGCTGACCCTGCCCCACCCGCGCGCGCACCTGCGCGCGTTCGTGCTGCGTCCCTGGCTCGACGTGGAGCCGTACGCGCAGCTGCCCGGGCACGGCTGGGTCAGCGACCTGCTGCGTACCCCCGCGGTCGCGGCCGACCTGCCCGACCTGACCCCCCGTCCCGACCTGGTCCTGGATCCCCGAGTAGGTAACTGATGAGCGAGGCCCGCTTCCCACCACCGCCCCGGGACCAGGAGCCCGAGCCGCCGCAGCGACAGACCGAACCCCGGCTCCACCCGACGAACCCGGCCACCCTGGTCGTCCTCGCGCTCGGGTGCGCTGCGGTGGCCTGGATCCTGGTCGCCAACACGTACAGTGATCTACCGCACATCCCGTGGCTGCCCGCGTTCACGCTCTTCGCGCTGGCCGCGTTCGAGGCGGTACTCGCCCGCAACACCAAGGCGCGGATCGACCACAAGCCGAACACCGCTCCGGTGGACGTACTCGCCGTGGCCCGGTACGTGGTGCTGGCCAAGGCCAGCTCCCCGGCCGGTGCAATTTTCGCCGGTCTATATGGAGGTATCCTGGTCTGGCTACTTGTCATCAAGGGTGCCCAGAACACCGCCGCGGCGACGGATCTTCCGCCCACCGCGACCGGGTTCGTCGCCTCGTTGGCGTTGGTGGGAGCGGCGCTGTGGCTGGAGCGCAGCTGCCGGGTGCCAAGGCCACCGGAAGACGACAAGCCGGCTGAATAATCGACGCGACGGGCTTTCCCGCGCGAGCCCGGACAGGGTACCTTCGGGCACCGTACGTATAGGAGGCTCGGATGACGTACGGAGACCAGGCGTTCCGTTTCCGAGGTGAGGGCTTTCGGGACGAGCCGGACTTCCGACCGGAGACGCCATCGAGCACGCCCGTGTACCGGCCTGGCACCTACGACCCGGATGACTATTCCGCGCCGGCCGAGCCTACCAACCCGCCGCCCCGCCGCTCGGTGACCGCGGCCGAGCTCGACGACGTCTTCGACGATCCGCGGTACGGCGACCCGGGCATGGACCGGATGTCCGTACACCTGCTCTGGGAGATCGTCCTGCTGGTCGCGACCGGCGCGCTGGCCCTGTGGTATTTCCACAGCCACAAGTCCGGGGTGACCGGCAACGGCCTGCACGCGCTGGTGCTGTCTGCCGCGACGCTGGGCTTCCTGACCGTCGGCATCGGCCTGTCGCTGCGGGCCGGCGCGGTCAACCTGGCGGTCGGGCCGATCGCCGGCGCGGCCGCGCTGTTCTTCGCCGGGCACTCCGACCGCGGGGTAACCGCCACCGCCGGGATCACGCTGCTGCTGGCCGCCGGCGTGGGCGCGGCGATCGGCCTGCTCACCGTGGTGCTGCACGTGCCGGCCTGGGCGGCGAGCCTGGCCGGGGCGTTCGCGGTGATCGTCTGGATCCAGCGGCACACCATCCCCACCCAGGTCAGCAGCAGCTACCAACCGAGCCAGCACGCCTATTACTGGTACGGCGGCTTCGCCGCGCTGGCTCTCTTCGGCGGCTTCCTCGGCCTGGCCAAGCCGCTGCGGCGCGGGTTGGGCCGGTTCCGCCCGATCGGCGACCCGGCCGTGCGGCGCGGCGCCGGGGCGGGCATGGTGGCGTTCCTGGCCATCACCGGCGCCGGCGTGCTGGCCGGAGTGGCCGGCCTGCTCGCCGCCATGTCCAACAACCTGACCAGCGTGGTGGTACCGGCGGACACGTTCGTCACGACCGGCCTGGCCCTGGGTGCCGCGCTGCTCGGCGGCACCAGCGCGTACGGTCGCCGGGGCGGGGTCTTCGGCAGCCTTTTCGCCGCCACCCTGACCGCGTTGACCATCAGCTACGCCGAAGCGGCGCAGCTCCGGGTCTCGCCCTACGCACTGGCCGCCGGTTCCATCGTCGCCGGTCTCGTGGTGACCCGGTTGGTCGAGGCGTTCGGCCGGCCGGCCTCGGCCCGGGCCGAGTACGCCGAAGAGGAGGAGACCTGGTCCAGCACCCCGGCCCGGGTGAACGAGTCGAACAACGGCTCGGCCGGCGGATACCCCGCTCCCCGGCAGAGCGGCTGGACCAGCCAGCTGCCGGCCAGGTCCAACGACGACACCTGGGGCGGCGCCGCGGACAGCCGGTGGGGTGCCCGGTGACCTTCGCCGAGCTCGACGCACTGTCCACCGAGGAGCTGCGCGAACGCGCCTTCGACCGGGCCCGCGACCGGCGTGATCTGGGCTTCTTCTGGTCGCTCTTCGAGCACCTGCCGGCCCAGGAGGACGGTAGTGACGGTTCGCTGGGTCTCCAGTCGACGGTCGACGACGCGATAGCGGTCTGGAAGGAGAGCACCGGGCACGAGTACGGTGACCGGGAACCGCTCATCCGTGCGCTATTCATCGATTATCTGCTCAAACACTGACCACTGTGGACAGTTGCGGGTAACACCGATTATTCGCCCGCGTCAATAGCGGGGCCGAACGGATGAGCCGATACTCGTCCGTATGGCTGTTACTACGGCTGCGCGGGTCCGCACCGCACCTGGTGTCGCGGTACTCGCTGCCCTCATCCTCGTTCTGGCATTCGGCAACCCCGCCTACGTGGACTGGCAGAAGAACCACGCGGGCAACGACGCCTGGGGCTTCTTCCTCAAGACCCTGGCCTGGCCGAACTGGTCGTTCAGCTCACAACAGTCGATACAGACCGTTCTGGCCGACGACATCAAGGCAATCCTGCTGATCGTTCTCACCGGCGTGTTCGTCGCCGCGCTCGCTGGCAGCCAACTCGCCAGCGCCCGCGGCAGCCTGAGCCAGTTCTTCGCGGGCTGGGGCGGGTACATCTTCGCCGGGGCGTTCGCCGGACTGATCGCGGCATTCATCCAAACCAATGCGAGTGTGCTCGGTGCATTCGGCTGGGCGGCGTCCGGCGCGGTGTACGGGCTATTCGTCGGCTGGATCGTCGGACTGGCCACCCTGGGTAGCCGACGATAGGCCGGCCCGGGCGATCTCGGTGGCGGTGAGTACGCCGAGCGGCTGCCCGTTCGGGTCATTCACCGCCACCCAGCCGGTACCCCCGTCAAGCAGGGCGGCCAGCGCGTCGCGCATGGTCGCCGACGCGGGGACCGACGGGCCGTACCCGTCCACAGTGGACAATGGCCGGAGCGCGTCGAGCGGGATGGGGGTCACGGTCAGCCGCTTGATGCCCCGGTCGGCGCCGACGAACTCCCGCACGAACTCATTGGCCGGACTGGCCAGCAGTTGCGCCGGGGTGGCGTACTGCTCCAGCTTCCCGCCCTCGGAGAGCACCGCGACCCGGTCACCCAGCCGTACCGCCTCGTCCATGTCATGGGTGACCAGGACAATCGTCTTGCGTACCGCCTCCTGCAGCCGCTGGAACTCGTCCTGCAACCGGACCCGCACGATCGGGTCGACCGCGGAGAACGGCTCGTCCATCAGCAGCACCACCGGATCGGCGGCAAGCGCCCGGGCCACCCCGACCCGCTGCTGCTGCCCGCCGGACAGCTCGTGCGGGTAGCGCCGGGCGTACCGGCCCGGGTCCAGCCCGACCAGGCTGAGCAGCTCGCTCACCCGGGCGTCGGTCCGGGACCGGGACCAGCCCAGCAGCTTCGGTACGGTGGCCACGTTGTTCTGCACCGTCTGGTGCGGAAACAGCCCGATGTGCTGGATGACGTAGCCGATCCGGCGGCGCAGCTCGACAGTGCCGACCGTCTCGATGTCGGTGCCGTCGAGCAGGATCCGGCCGTTGCTCGGCTCGATCAGCCGGTTGATCATCCGCAGCACGGTGGACTTACCCGAGCCGGACGGACCGATCAGCACGACCAACTCCCCGGCCGGAATGTCCAGGGAGAGCGCACCCACCGCGACGGTACCGTCGGGGTAGGTCTTGCCGACGCCGTCGAGCGTGATCGGTGCGGCTGTGCCGTTCGCGGTACCGTCCACCCATGTCCCTTCCGGTGTATTACGCCGACTCGGCCAATCCCTGGTTCACCTGGCAGTTCCTCCAGGAGAACCGCGAAGCGGTCGTCTCGGCGCTGGGCGAGCACGCATCGCTGACCGCCGAGGCGGTGGCCTTCGCCACGCTGGTCGCACTCCCGCTCGCGGTCGCCGGGTACTGGTTCCGCCCGCTCACCGGACCGATTCTCGCATTTACCGGCGTGCTCTACACGATCCCGTCGCTGGCCCTTTTCGCGCTGCTGGCCCCGTTCCTGCCGGGTCGGACCACGGTACTGGTCGGACTGGTGGTGTACGCCCTGCTGGTGATCACGCGGAACTCGGTCGCCGGGCTGACCCAGGTACCGGAGCCGGTCCGGGACGCCGCGCGGGGCATGGGGTACGGGCGGCTGGCCCAGCTCTGGCGGATCGAGCTGCCCCTGGCGCTGCCCGGCATCATGACCGGGGTACGCCTGGCCACCGTCTCCACCGTGGCGCTGGTCACGGTCGGCGTGCTGAACGGGCACGGCGCCCTCGGCGAGTTCCTCACCACCGGCTTCCGGGCCGGATACCGGGCGGAGATCATGACCGCCACGATCATCATTTTCGGCCTCGGCGTGGTCCTCGACCTGCTGCTGGCTGGCCTGACCTGGCTGATCACCCCATGGGAGCGGCGGAGGGCATGACCTACTTCACCGACGCGATCGTGTGGCTCAACGATCCGCTGAACTGGACAAACCCGGGTGGGATCCTGGAGCGGCTGACCGAGCACCTGCGCATGTCCGCCGCCGCCGTCCTGCTCGGCTGCCTGATCGCCTGGCCGATCGGGCTCTGGCTCGGGCACCGGGGCCGGGGCGGCGACCTGGTCATCCTGGTCTCCAACGTGACCCTGGCCATCCCGACGCTGTCCCTGCTGACCCTGGTCTCGCTGAGCTTCGTCGGGTTCGGCGAGCTCGCGGTGATCATCGCGCTGACCGTGTTCGCGGTACCGCCGTTGCTGGCCAACGCGTACACCGGGTTGCGTGAGGTCGATCCACAGGTACGCGACGCCGCGCGGGGGATGGGGCTGTCCGGCTGGCAGCTGCTGTGGCACGTGGAGCTGCCGCTGGCGGTGCCGTACCTGGCCGCCGGCTTCCGTACCGCCGCGGTGCAGGTGGTCGCGACGGCCTCGCTGGCCGCGCTGGTCGCCGGGGGCGGCCTGGGCCAGATCATCGCGGAGGGCTTCGGCCTGGGGATCTCGGTCGCGGGCGGTCAGGTGGTGGCCGGCGGTCTGCTGGTCGCGGGGTTGGCGCTCCTGGTGGAGGCTATCTTCGCCGTGGTCGAACGGCTGGTCACTCCGCGCCCGCTGCGCCGCGCCCGGGGCATACGCCGGGCCGGTGCTACGGCCGCGAATGTGTGAATCTCTGCTAACGAATGCGATTCGCGGTTGCCGCCCGCTCCGTCCCGATGTTGGCTGGCATGCGGGGCGGTCTCGTTCCTCTGACCGCCCGTCGGACACGCGGCGTGATCACCTGGGTCGTGCCGGGACACGGAAGGCGGGCAATACATATGAAGAGCATTTCGCGCGTCGCGTTGGGCAGGGTCGCACTGATCACGGTGGGACTGCTGGCCGCGGCGGGCCTGGCCGGGGGGTGCGGCAAGGCCGGCTCCTCGGGTACATCGGCAGCACCGAGCGCGGCGGCGGGCGGCGGATGCGCCCCGGTCGCCGGTAGCACACTGGTTGTCCTGGAGGACGACAAGCACCTGCAGAACGCCGACAACGTCATCGCCGCGATCAACACCAAGGCAGCCACCCCCGACCTGGTTACCGCGCTGGACAAGGTGGCCACCACGCTTGACCAGCAGAAGCTGATCGCGCTGAACAAGGCGACCGACGTCGACCACAAGACCTCGGCGGTCGCGGCACAGGAGTTCGCCAGCGCCACCAACCTGGCCGACGGGATCACCAAGGGCGCGGGCGGGAAGATCGTCATCGGCGCGGCGAACTTCAGCGAGAGCCAGACGCTGGCCGAGCTCTACAAGATCGTACTGACCGCGGCCGGATACACGGTTTCGACGACCGCGATCGGCAACCGGGAGCTGTACGAGCCGGCCCTGGAGAAGGGCGAGGTCCAGGTGGTACCGGAGTACGCGGCCACCTTCGCCGAGTTCCTCAACGGCAAGGTCAACGGCAAGTCCGCCAGCCCGGTGGCCTCCGGTGACGTCGACAAGACCGTGACCGCGCTCAAGGACCTGGGCGGCAAGGTCGGGCTGAGCTTCGGCAAGGCGTCCTCCGCCGCCGACCAGAACGCCTTCGCGGTCACCACGGCCCTCGCCCAGAAATACAGCCTGAAGTCGCTGTCCGACTTCGCCAGCAAGTGTTCCGGCAAGGACTCGATCCTGGGCGGCCCGGCGGAGTGCCCGAAGCGGCCGTTCTGCCAGGTGGGTCTGGAGAAGACGTACAACATCTCGTTCGGCCAGTTCAAGTCGCTGGACACCGGTGGTCCGCTCACCAAGGGCGCCATCAAGGGCGGTCAGGCCACCATGGGTCTGGTCTTCTCGTCGGACGCCGCGTTCGCCAGTTAGGGCGGACATTTCCCCCAGCCCGGGCCGGTCAGCCGGCCCGGGCCCGCCGCCGTACCGCCCATTCCGTAAATCGAATTGGTTCAGTAGCCTCTAGTCCCATGCCCGCCTCGGAGACCCAGCACCGGCCGAGCGGCGCGCGTGCCTTGACCGTGGTCTTCTGGATCGGGGTCGGCCTCGCGCCGCTGGCCGCCGTACTGGTGCTCATGAGCAGCGGGGCGACCGGCCTGCGGGTGGCCGCGGTGCTGGCGATCGTCGCGGTGGTTCTGATCGGGCTGTCCATCATGCTGCGGCCGGACGCGTCCCGGGTGCGTGTCGAGGTCGAGGACATGGTCTTCGAGGAGCTCGATGTGCTGCGTGACGATGTCCGGGAGGACATCACCACCGCCGCGCGGGCCACCCACAAGGCATTCGCCGAGCGGCTGCAACAGCTCCAGGAGACCGTCGAGGCGCTGCGTGGCCAGGCCGAGGCGGCGCGAGCCGCGGGTTACCAGGTGGCCAGCGCCAAGGCGGCCCCGGCACCGCCGGTCGGGCGGGCGGCCGCCAACCCGTCCGTGGGTACCGCCATGGTCGGCGGCGGTGTGGTCCGGCACACCGAGACCGTCCGGGAGACCACCCGGCACACGATCGTCGACCCGCACGCCGACGGCGACCGCTCCGGCACCGTCTACGGCGCCGGCGGTGCGGTCTACGGCGGCGCCCGCCCGGCCGAGCCCGTCGGCGTCACGCCCGGGGTACGCCGCTCCGCCGAGCCCGTCGACGAGCACCCGACCGACCGGCGCGGCGGCTGGCCGCCGCCCCGCGAGGAGTCGTGGACCGAGCAGCGGCTCCGTGAACGGATGGCCGAGGCCAGGCACTCGGCGCCCCGGGAGCGCGACAAGCCCGAACGGGAGGACTTCCGGTCCGACTCCGGCCGCCGTTCCCGCCCGTTCGAACGGGAGGACGACCGCCCCGCCGACGCGGGCGACGACCCGCGCTGGACCGACCTGCGGGCCGGCGACCGGTGGGCCTCGGTGCGCTCCGACGACCGTGGTCGGGAGCTGCGGATGGGCGAGCGCCGGGCCGCCGTACACAGCGACGGGACCGGTACCGAGATGCGTATCGAGGACCGCTGGGCCCAGGTACGCCGGGAGGACGCGCGCCACCGTGGCGAGCACTGGGCGCCCGGCTCGACCGACTTCACGGAGGACTCCGGAAACTGGTCGCAGAGCGCCAACTGGGACTCGCGCGGCACCGCCCCGGCGCTGCCCGCCTCCCCGGCCGAGCCGGCGTCCTCGTGGGCGCAGAGCTGGCGGGAGGAGCGGGAGCGGGAACCCGTCCGGCGCGGGCGGGATGACGACCGGCCTGGCCGCTGGGAGCGTGAAGACACCGGCCGTGGCCAGGGCCGCCCACGCCGCCCGGAGTTCGAGCTCAACGACGAGCGTTGGCGGTAGAGGCCGCGACAAATAGGGCGCGTGGCGCCTACTTGTCGACGTCGCCGACGACGAAGAACATCGAGCCGAGGATGGCGATCAGGTCGGGGACGAGGCAGCCGGGGAGCAGGGTGGACAGCGCCTGTACGTTGGCGTACGACGCGGTACGCAGCTTGAGCCGCCAGGGCGTCTTCTCCCCCCGGGACACCAGGTAGTACCCGTTGATCCCGAGCGGGTTCTCGGTCCAGGCGTACGTGTGTCCCTCCGGTGCCTTGACCACCTTGGGCAGCCGTACGTTCACCGGCCCGCTGATCCGGTCGACCTGGTTCAGGCATTCCTCGGCCAGGTCGAGCGACACGTACACCTGGTCCAGCAGGCACTCGAAGCGGGCGTGGCAGTCCCCGGCGGTACGGGTGACCACGGGGACGTTCAGTGACCCGTAGGCGAGGTATGGCTCGTCCCGGCGCAGGTCGAAGTCGAGCCCGCTGGCCCTGGCGACCGGCCCGGACGCACCGTACGCGGCTGCGGAAGCGGCGGACAGTACCCCGATCCCGGCCGTACGGGCCAGGAAGATCTCGTTGAGCCGGATCAGGTTGTCCAGGTCGGGCAGGCGGCGCCGGACGTCACCGATGGCGTTGCGCGCCCGGCGGGTCCAGCCGGCCGGTACCTCCTCCTTCAGCCCGCCGACCCGGTTGAACATGTAGTGCATCCGGCCGCCGGTGGCCTCCTCCATGACCGTCTGGATGGTCTCGCGCTCGCGGAACGCGTAGAACACCGGGGTGATCGCGCCGATCTCCAGCGGGTAGGAGCCGAGGAACATCAGGTGGTTGAGCACCCGGTTCAGCTCGGCGAGCGCCGTGCGCAGCCAGACCGCCCGCTCGGGTACCTCCAAGCCCATCAGCCGCTCGACGGCCAGCGCCACGCCCAGCTCGTTGGCGAACGCGGAGAGCCAGTCGTGCCGGTTGGCCAGCACGATGATCTGCCGGTAGTCGCGCACCTCGAAGAGCTTCTCGGCGCCCCGGTGCATGTAGCCGATGACCGGCTCGCAGGACACCACCAGCTCGCCGTCGAGCACCAGGCGCAGGCGCAGCACGCCGTGGGTGGACGGGTGCTGCGGGCCGATGTTGAGCACCATGTCCGAAGTGGCGAGTCCAGCTCCGGTGCCGACGACCAGTTCGCGCGTCATAGCAGGGATCGTAGGCCGATCCCGACCGGTTCGAGCAGCCAGAAATGCCCGCCGAGGCCGGCCGGGTCGGTCAGCTCGGCCGCGGCCGAGGCTTCGGCGAGCGCGCGCAGGTAGGCCGCCGGGTCGGTGGAGGCCAGCGCGAGCGGGGGGCGGGCGCCGGACACGCCGAGCGCCCGCAGCGCCTCCCGCTGGCGCAGCACCGTCGAATGCGGCGTGGCGAGCGCGTCGAACGCCACGTGGGCGGTCAGATCACACGACCCGTCGGGTACCGGTGGCACCTGGCGCCCGTACCGGTAGCCGGTGAGGGTACCGAGCAGGGGTCGGCAGTCGCGCAGGTGCCCGTAGTCCACGCACACCGCCAGGCCACGCTCCACAGTGGACACCGCGGCGTGCCACGCCTCGTCCCGGGTACGCCCGATCTCGGCCACCGCGCCGGGGGCCAAGGGCCACCAGCGGTCCAGCCACTCCATGTCCACAGTGGACAATGGCGCGCCGGGCGCCTCGGACACGTCGAGGTACCGTGCCACCCCGGCATCGTCCAGCGTGGCCAGGTCGAGCGGTACGTTGTCCAGCCACTCGGTGGCGACCAGCAGCCCGGTGACGGAGTCCGGCGGGGTGGCCCGCCAGCCGATCGGCGCGGGGAGGTCGGTGGGCCGGGGCGCCAGCTCGACCGCGGTCAACCGCAGCCGGGCAGCCAACTCCGGGGAAACCGCGGTCGCCAGCCCGACCAGTAGCTCCCCATGCCCCGCCCCCACGTCGACAACGTCCACGGCGGACGGATGCCCGAGCGCCTCGTCGACCCGCTCCAGCAGGCGACCGAGCGCGGACCCGAACAGCGGGGACGCGTGCACGCTGGTCCGGAAGTGCTCGGCCGGCCGGCCGGTACCCACGAAGAAACCGGTACCCCCGGCATAGAGCGCGCGTTGCATGGCCTCGCGCCAACCCACCACCCGGCCATCCTCCCTGAGCAGGACGGCAGCCCGCGGCCCGGGGGTTACCCTTCCGGCATGACCGAGTCGGCCGGCGCTCGCTCCGCTCGCGTCCCACGGCTCGGGCGGCGGGTCCGCTCCCGCCCTGTTCGACCTTGGGGTCTGCGGGTTCGTCGGGATGCTGTCGCTGATCCAGTTCGGCATGCGGCACGAGTCGGTGGAGCTGATCGGTGTCGCGATGGCGGTCGCCCTGCTGCCCCGCCGGCGGTACCCGCTGACCGTGATGGCCGTGGTCAGCGCTCTCGCCCTGGGCCAGGTGCTGCTCTATACGCCGGAGGTCGGCGACCCGCTGCCGTTCGACGCGGCCGTGATGATCGCCATGTACTCGGTGGTGAAGTACGCCGACAAGCTGCGCGACGGCCTGATCGCGGCTGTACCGGCGGCGATCGGCGTGGTGATCGAGGCGGTCCGCCACGACAAGGAGGGCAACTGGTGGATGGTGGGGCTGTTCCTCGGTGCCATCTCCACCGCGGTGTGGCTCACCGCGTACAGCCTCCGGACCCGGCGCCTCTACGTGCGGGGGCTGGAGGAGCGGGCGGCCACCGCCGAGCGGGAACGCGACCACCTCACCCAGCTCGCGGTCGCCGACGAACGCGCCTCGATCGCCCGGGAGTTGCACGATGTCGTCGCGCACAGCCTGGCCGTGATGATCGTCCAGGCGGACGGGGCCAGCTACGCGCTGGACGGCGAGCCGGAGCAGGCCCGGGTGGCGATCAAGCAGGTCGCCACGACCGGGCGGGAGGCGCTGGAGGACATGCGCAGGCTGGTCGGGGTGTTGCGGGGCGGGTCGATCGAGTCGGATAGCGACGACCGGCGGCGGATCGACCTGGATCACTTGACCGCGCTGGTGGACCGGGCCCGGTCGGCCGGGCTGGCGGTGAGCCTGACCACCGAGGGGCAGCGGCCGGCGGCACCGCAGGCGGTGGAGCTGACCGTGTACCGGGTGGTGCAGGAGGCGCTCACCAACGTACTGCGGCACGCCGGGCCTTCGGCCGCGGTGGCGCTGCACCTGGTGTACCGGGCCGGCGTGGTGGGGATACGGGTGGAGGACGACGGAGGTGGGCGGCTGGCCACCGAGGCGCCCGTACCGGGTGGGCACGGGCTGGTCGGGATGCGGGAGCGGGTCGCCGTGCACGGCGGTACGTTCGCCGCCGGTCCGAAGCTGGGCGGTGGCTGGCGGGTGGTTGCCGAGGTGCCGTGGTGATCCGGGTCGTGGTGGTGGACGACCAGTCACTGGTACGGGCCGGGTTCCGGATGGTGCTCGCGGCGCAGTCCGACATGGTCGTGGTCGGTGAGGCCGGGGATGGTGCGGAGGCGTTGCGGCTGCTCGCCCGTACCCCCGCTGATGTTGTCGTGATGGACATCCGGATGCCGGTCCTGGACGGCGTGGCCGCCACCCGGCAGTTGTGCGCCGAGCCGGGCGGTCCGAAGGTGCTCGTGTTGACCACCTTCGACACCGACGCGGACGCCTTCGCCGCGCTGCAGGCCGGGGCGAGCGGGTTCCTGCTCAAGAACGTGCCGCCGGAGGAGCTGCTGGCCGCGATCCGGGTGGTGGCCCGGGGCGACGCGGTGGTCGCGCCGCGGATCACCCGCCGCCTGCTGGACCGGTTCGCCGGGCAGCTCGCCCCGCCGGCTGACGGCGGCGGCCTGGACCAGCTCACCGAGCGGGAGCGCGAGGTGCTGCTGCTGGTCGCCCAGGGCATGTCCAACCTGGAGGTCGCCGAGCGGCTCTACGTCGCGGAGACCACGGTCAAGACGCACGTCGGGCGGATCCTGACCAAGCTGGGGCTGCGCGACCGGGTCCAGGCGGTGGTGCTCGCCTACGAGACCGGCCTGGTCCGCCCCGGCAGTTAGCGGAGGCGAGCGCCAAAAGCGCAGTGAAGGTTGCCACACCCGCTGGGTCGGGGTGACCGGCCCGATCCATACTTACCTCGACCGGTACCACGTTCGAGGACTGGATCGTTTGACATGACCGCAGAGCTGCGCGGTTCCACCGTCGGCATCATCGGAGCCGGCCGGGTCGGGTCAGTGCTCGGCGCCGCGCTCGCCGACGCCGGATATCCCGTCATCGCCACCTCCCCGTCCAGCCACACCGGCCTGCTGCCGGACGCGGACCGGGGTACCCCCGTGGAGGTCATCGAGGCCGCCGAGCTGGTGATCGTCGCGGTGCCCGATGACGTACTCGCCCCGCTCGTCGCGCAACTGCACTTCCACCCCGGCCAGGTGGTCGCGCACACCTCCGGCACGTACGGCATCGGGGTGCTCGCGCCGGCGATCGCGCACGGCGCCCGGCCGCTGGCCATGCACCCGGCGATGACCTTCACCGGCCGCCCCGAGGATCTGGCCCGGCTGCGCAAGGGCATCTCGTTCGGCCTGACCGCCCCGGACGACCTGAAGCCACTGGCCGAATCCCTGGTACGGGAGTTGGGCGGAACCCCCGAGTGGATCTCCGAGGAGCACCGTACCCTCTACCACGCCGCCCTCACGCACGGCGCCAACCACCTGGTGACCCTGGTCAACGACGCGGTGGACCGGCTGCGCGACGCGGGCGTACGGCACCCGGCGCGGGTACTCGACCCGCTGCTGCACGCCGCCCTGGACAACGCGCTGCGGCACGGGGACGCCGCCCTGACCGGCCCGGTGTCGCGCGGGGACGCCGGTACCGTGGCCGCCCATCTCGACGCGCTGGCCGACGCCGCGCCGGAGTCGGTGGCCGCCTACCTGGCGCTGGCCCGGCGGACCGCCGACCGGGCGCTGGCCGCCGAACGGATCCTGCCGGCCGAGGCGGAGCAGCTCCGGGACGTGCTGGCATGATCGTCGCGACCACCCGTACCGAGCTGGCCAGCGCGCGCGCGAAGATCGACGGCTCGCTCGGCGTCGTGATGACCATGGGCGCGCTGCACGAGGGGCACGAGGCGCTCATCCGGGCGGCCCGGGCGGAGGCGGACCAGGTCCTCGTCACGATCTTCGTGAACCCGTTGCAGTTCGGGCCGACCGAGGACCTCGACCGGTACCCGCGCACGCTCGACCGGGATCTGGCGGTCTGCGCGCGTACCGGGGTGGATGTGGTGTTCGCGCCGAGCCGGGACGAGGTCTACCCGGACGGCGAGCCGATGGTACGGGTCGACCCCGGGCCGCTCGGCGGGATCCTGGAGGGTGCGAGCCGGCCCGGGTTCTTCCACGGGGTACTCACCGTGGTGCTCAAGCTGCTCCACCTGACCCGGCCCGACCTGGCGTTCTTCGGCGAAAAGGACTACCAGCAGCTGACCCTGGTACGCCGGATGGTGCGCGACACCGACCTGCCGGTGCGGATCGTCGGCGTGCCGACGGTACGCGAGCCGGACGGGCTGGCCCTGTCCAGTCGCAACCGGTACCTGTCGGATGCGCAGCGGCGGACGGCGCTGGGCCTGTCCGCGGCGTTGCGCGCCGGGGCGGCGGCCGGTCTGGATGCCGCCCGGGAAGCGCTGCCCCCCGAGGTCGATCTGGACTACCTCGCGCTCACCGACCCCGACCTCGGCCCACCGCCGGAGCGCGGCGCCGCCCGGCTGCTGATCGCCGCCCGGGTCGGCACCACCCGCCTCATCGACAACGTCGCCGTGGAGATCTGAATGCTGCTGCGGACCATGCTCAAGTCGAAGATCCACCGAGCTACGGTGACCCAGGCCGACCTGCACTACGTCGGTTCGATCACGGTCGATGAGGATCTGCTCGACGCGGCCGACCTGATCCCCGGTGAGCAGGTGGCGGTCGTGGACATCACCAACGGGGCGCGGCTGGAGACATACGTGATCCCGGGTCCGCGCGGCTCCGGGGTGATCGGCATCAACGGGGCGGCGGCCCGGCTGGTCCAGCCCGGTGACCTGGTGATCCTCATCGGGTACGGGCAGATGGACGACGAGTTGGCCCGCCGGTACCGGCCCAGGGTGGTACACGTCGACGCGGCCAACCGGATCGTCGAGCTCGGCGCTGACCCGGCCGCCGCGCCGCCCGGCCTGCTCCGTGGCGATACGCTGGCCGGCTCAGGCCGGTAGGCCGTATGCTGCCCTCCCTGGGGCACGACCGCGTGGTATCGGCACGGGGAGGAACGACCATGCGACACAGGGCCGCGTTGGCGCTCGCCTGCGGAGCGGCGTTGGCGCTCGCCGGGTGCGCCAGGCCGACCGGGGTCGACAACGACCTGACCGACGACTGGCCGGCCTTCGCCAAGGCGAGCACCCCGGTACCGGTGGTCGGCGCCTGCTATTCGACCCCGCTCAACGACACCTGGTACGGCGACTTCTCCTCGTCGGTGGACTGCACCAAGAGCGCGCACGAAACCGAGACCGTCTTCGTGGGCAGCTTCTCCGGTGCCGACGCCGACCGCTCCGCCCCGCCGCTGGCCGGCAGCGCGTCCCGGCGCTCCGCGTACGACCAGTGTCAGAAGGCCGCCACCGACTATCTCGGCGGGGCCTGGCAGGGCGCCAAGGTCGACCTCGGCCTGGTGCTGCCGGACGACAAGGCGTGGGCCGGCGGTGCCCGGTGGTACCGCTGTGACGTGACCCAGTACCTGGACTCCAGCTACGACAAGGTGTCGACGAACGGCAGCGTCAAGGACGGCCTGCGCGGTGCCAAGCCGCTCGCGGTCACCTGCCTGGTGGTCACCGACGACGGGAAGAGCAGCATCACCAAGATCGAGGACATCGGCTGCGACAAGCCGCACAACGGGGAGTTCATCGGCCTGTACACGGCGCCGGACAAGCCCTGGCCGGCGGACAAGAACGCCCGGAGCGACATCGGGCAGAACGGCTGCGAGAAGCTGCTCGGCCAGTTCCTCGGGTACGGCAACGGCAAGCCGTACAGCAACTATGTCGGCTGGTGGCCGGGCGGATTCGCCGAGGAGCAGTGGAAGCTGGGCGACCGCACCGAGCGCTGCTACGCGTTGGCGTTCAACGGGCACACGGTCAACGGGGTACGGGTGGTCGGTTCGATGCGGGGCCTGAAGAGTGCCGCCCCGCACCGGGCGTGAGGTCCGGCATGGCCCGCTCGTGGCGGATCGGCCTGGTGCTGCTCGCGGTCGCCGCCCTGGGTACGGCCGTCGCGGTCTGGTGGTTCAACCGCGCCGAGGCGATACCGGAGCACCCGCCGGCCACCGCACCGGGCGTGGGCACCTGCTGGCAGCTGGACCGGGAGGCGGCCAAGCACGAACTGCCCTGGCCCGGCAAGCCGGTGGACTGTGCCGCGAACTTCACCGTCGAGGTGTTCCACGTCGGCCAGGTGGACCGGGAGCTGATCAGCCGGGCCCGGGACGCCAAGGGCGACGAGCGCACGGTGGCGGTCAACCTGATGCACGCGCAGGCCCGCCGGGCCTGCGGCGCCCTGGCCAGTCGATACCTGGGCGCCGACTGGCACTCGTTAAGGGTGACGTTGCTGGCCGACTGGATCGAGCCGGCCCGCGACGGATTCTTCGGCTGCGCGGTGGCGCAGGTGGCCGATCCGGGCGGGGACCGGTTCGTCACCCGGCGCGGGACGCTCAAGCGGGAACCCCCGCAGATCACCTGCGTGGCCCGGAACGCCGGGACGGTGAGCTTCGACTCGTGCGAGAGCGCGCACACCGGCGAGTTCGTCGGCACGTACGTGGTGACGCCGAAGGACGCGCCGTTCGAGGCCAAGGCGGTGGCGTCGGCGGTCACCAAGGGTTGCGGCCAGGCCACGCTGACCTACCTCGGGCTGCCGTCCGACGCCACCCGCTCGGACCTGCGCGTCGGCTACGTCGGCCCGACCACGGCGGCGACCTGGCTGGGCAGCGACCAGACGTTCGCGTGCTACGCGAGTGCGGACGGTACCCTCCGTGGCACGCTTCGCAATCTCGGCACCCGCCCGTTACCTAGGTGAACGGGTGACGAACACTGGCGGGATGGACCTGCCCACACTGCCCCGACGACTGCGCGCCCCCGAACCCGGTTGGGCGGAGACCACCGACGTGGTCGTGGTCGGCTCGGGCGTGGCCGGGCTGACCGCGGCACTACATCTGCGCGAGGCCGGGCTACACGTCACCGTAGTGACCAAGGTAAATATCGACGACGGCTCGACCCGATGGGCCCAGGGCGGGATCGCCGCTGTACTGGACCCGCTCGACACACCCGGCGCGCACGCCGAGGACACCCTGGTGGCTGGCGTCGGGTTGGGCGACCCGGCCGCCGTCGACGTGCTGGTGACCGAGGGACCGGCGAGGGTACGCGAGCTGATGCGCCTGGGTGCCGAGTTCGACCGGTACCCGGACGGTCGGCTGATGCTCACCCGGGAGGGCGGCCACCACGCCAACCGGATCGTGCACGCCGGTGGCGACGCCACCGGTGCCGAGGTGCAGCGCGCCCTGCACGCGGCGGTACGCCGCGACCCGTGGATCCGGCTGGTCGAGCACGCGCTCGTGCTGGACCTGCTCCGGGACCCGGCCGGCCGGGCCTGCGGGGTGACCCTGCACGTGCTCGGCGAGGGTACCGAGGACGGGGTCGGCGCGGTGCTGGCCCGTGCGGTGGTGCTCGCGACCGGCGGGATGGGCCAGATCTTCGCGGCCACCACCAATCCGGTGGTGTCGACCGGGGACGGCGTCGCGCTCGCTCTGCGTGCCGGCGCGACCGTCACGGACATCGAGTTCGTCCAGTTCCACCCCACCGCGCTGTACCTGGGCGCCGAAGCCGGGCGCGGCGCCTCGCCCGAGGCAGCCCAGCAGCCGCTGATTTCCGAGGCGCTGCGGGGGGAGGGGGCCTACCTGGTCGACGGGGACGGCAAGCGCTTCATGGTCGGGCAGCACGAGCTGGCTGAGCTGGCGCCCCGGGACGTGGTCGCCAAGGGCATCTTCCGGCAGCTGCGCGCGGAGGGTACCGACCACGTGTTCCTCGACGCCCGGCACATCCCCGACCTGGCCGACCGGTTCCCGACGATCACCGCGTCCTGCCGTGCCGTGGGCGTGGACCCGGTGGTGGACCTGATCCCGGTGGCGCCGGCAGCGCACTACGCGTCCGGTGGGGTACGCACCGACCTGGCCGGGCGTACCTCGATCCCGGGACTGTACGCCTGCGGCGAGGTGGCCTGCACGGGCGTACACGGCGCGAACCGGTTGGCCTCCAACTCGTTGCTGGAGGGGTTGGTCTTCGCCCGCCGGATCGCCACCGACATCGTGGCCGACCTGCCGGAGCGTACCGACCCGGTGCCGGTACCCGAGCCGGGCCGGGTCTTCGACCCCGAACTGCGTACCCCGCTCCAGCACGCGATGAGTACCGGTGCCGGGGTACTGCGCACCGGCTCCTCCCTCGAAGCCGCGGCGGACGCACTGGGCGTACTGGCGCGAAGCGTCGACCGGCCGAACACGGCGAGCTGGGAGGCGGCCAACCTGCTGACTGTCGCCTCGGCCCTGGTGGCCGCGGCCCTGCGCCGCCAGGAGACCCGGGGCTGCCACTGGCGCGAGGACTTCCCGACCGCCTCCCCGTTGTGGCGTGGCCACCTGCTCGCCGGCCTGGACGGCGCGGGCCGGCTGACCGAGACCTGGCAGCCGCTGTCGTGACCACGATCCAGGAGCCGCTGTCGTGACCACGATCCAGGAGCTGCTGTCGTGACCACGATCCAGGAGCCGCTGTCGTGAATCCGTCCACTGTGGACAGTCTGCGGGTGGCGGGGCTGGATCCCGGCGCGGTCGCCGACATCGTCGAACGGGCGCTCGCCGAGGACCTGGGTCCGGACCGGCTCGACGTGACCAGCATGGCCACCATCCCGGCGGAGCAGACCGATGTCGGGGACCTCGTCGCCCGGGCCGACGGGGTGGTGGCCGGGCTGCCGGTGGCGGTGGCGGTCTTCGAGACGGTTTCCCCGGGTACCACCGTGGCGGTGAAGGCGGTCGACGGGCAGCGGGTGGCCCGCGGCGACGTGCTCGCCACGGTGGCCGGGCCGACCCGGGCGCTGCTGACCGCCGAGCGGACCGCGCTGAACCTGCTCTGCCGGATGTCCGGGGTGGCCACCCACACCCGGGCCTGGGCCGACCTGCTCGCCGGCACCGGGGCGACCGTGCTTGACACCCGCAAGACCACGCCGGGCCTGCGGATCCTGGAGAAGTATGCGGTCCGGGCCGGCGGCGGCGGCAACAAGCGGATGGGCCTCTACGACGTGGCCATGATCAAGGACAACCACAAGCTGGCGGCCGGCTCGATCACCGCCGCCTACCGCCGGGTCCGCGCGGCGTTCCCGGACGTCCCGGTACAGGTGGAGGTGACCACGGTGGCCGAGGCGGTGGAGGCGGTCCGGGCGGGCGCGACGTTCCTGCTGTGCGACAACATGACCCCGGCCCGGCTGGGCGAGGTGGTCAGCGCGGTCGACGGCCGGGCCGAGCTGGAGGCGACCGGCAACCTGACCTTGGCGGTGGCCCGCGAGTACGCGTTGACCGGTGTGAACTACCTCTCGGTCGGCGGGCTGACCCACTCGTCCCCGATCCTGGACATCGCGCTCGACCTGCGCGGCCGCGGGTAGGCCGATCCTCACCGGAGGAGCGGCGTGCCGCCGCACTACATTCGTTTCCGTGCTGCTGTGTATCGACATCGGAAACACCAACACCGTGCTGGCCACCTTCGACGGGGAGAAGCTGGTGCACTCCTGGCGGGTGAAGACCGAGGCCCGGTCGACCGCCGACGAGCTCGGGCTGATGTACCGGGGTCTGCTGGCGGCGGACAGCGTGCAGATCACCGGGGTGTCCGCCTGCTCGACGGTACCGATGGCGCTGCGGAGCCTGCGTACCATGCTCAACCGCTACTTCGGCGCGGTGCCCTCGGTGATCCTCGAACCCGGTATCCGTACCGGCGTCCAGCTGGCCATCGACAATCCGAAGGAGGTCGGCTCCGACCGGGTGGCCAACACGCTGGCCGCGTACACCCTCTACGGCGGCCCGTCGATCGTGGTGGACTTCGGTACCTCGACCAACTTCGACGTGGTCTCAGCCCGCGGCGAGTACCTGGGCGGCCCGCTCGCGCCGGGCATCGAGATCTCGGTCGACGCGCTCGCCGCCCGGGCCGCACAGCTCCGCAAGGTCGAACTGGTCCGGCCGGCCCGGGTGATCGGCAAGAACACCGTCGAGTGCCTCCAGTCCGGGGTGGTGTACGGCTTCGCCGGACAGGTCGACGGGCTGGTCCGGCGGATCACCGCCGAGCTGGGGGGCTCGGTCGCGGCCGTGATCGCCACCGGTGGACTCGCCCCGGTCGTGATCGACGACTGCGAGACGGTCACCCATCACGAACCGATGCTCACCTTGATCGGACTGCGGCTCATCTTCGAGCGCAACGGATAGCCCGATAGGCCACCGTCACATAGGGCAAGGTAAATGTGTCAGGAAGGGTGGCGGCGAGCTGGCGGACCGCCGCGGCAATATTCGCCTGCTTCTCCGGCGGCGCGGTCAGGTAGTAGGACCGGCTGGCCACCAGCTGGACCAGCCGGTCGGCGGTCATCGGTACCTCGTGCCGGAAGTGCGCCCGCTCGACCGGTCCGAACTCCGGTCCGAAGTCGTGCTCGACCTCCCCGTTGAACACGCCGCCGTCGTGATCGCGAAGCTCCTCGGCGATCGCGGTCAACTGCCGGACCCACGCCACGTCGTGGTCGCGTACATTCCAGATCGGCGCGAAAACTCCGCCGGACTTGACCACGCGGGCGATCTCCCGGTGCGCGGGTTCCGGATCGAACCAGTGGTACGCCTGTCCGGCGACCACCGCGTCGACGTCCGCATCCGATAGCGGGATGGCCTCGGCGCGGCCCGCCAATGGCGTAACTCCCGGGGTCGCCCGGAGCAGCTTGGCGCGCATTCCCTCGTCCGGCTCGACGGGTACTACTTCGTGCCCGAGGGAACGCAGGACCCGGGTCAGGATGCCGGTACCCGCACCCAGATCGAGTACCTGTTTCGATGCCGTACCAAGTGCCCACTCAAGTGCCTCCGGCGGATAGCTGGGCCGGATCAGGTCGTAAAGGTCGGCGGCCGGACCGAAAGAGAGCCCTCGGGACACGCCGCCCACGATAACTCGACACCGGGCCGGAACTCGACCCTGGGCGGGCTGCGGACCGCCCAGCCCCGCCGATGGTTACCAACCGGCCCGCTGGGAATTGTCGATCCCGTTGATTCCCGGGGATCACCAGGAAGTAGCCGGGGAACGGTCCTCTCGATCACCGGGCCGGTTACCTGGGCCCGTGGCGATCGGTCGCGGGTGTTATCCCGGACACCCGGACCCGTTCCTCGAATATGCCGGTCCGCCGTCTCCGGGGGTATCGCGGCAGCACCGGCAATCGCTACTTGTACCCTTTGAGTAGCCGTAGGTAGTCGTGACCGGAAATTGCCTGGAGTTTTTCCGCGATCCATTGACGCGGTAGCCACCAAACGAGCTATCGTTTCCTGATATCGGGATTGTGCGAAGGGGATTTGTAAGGTGGCTAGACGCGAAATCGTCGTCCTGGAGGACGACCTTGATGGTGGCAAGGCCGACGAGACGGTGAAGTTCGCTCTCGACGGCGTGCAGTACGAGATTGACCTGTCCGAGAAGAACGCCACGAAGCTGCGTAACGCTTTCGCCGACTTCGTCTCAGCGAGCCGGCGGGTCGGCCGCGGAGGTGTGGTTGTGGGTGGCCGGGCGGCGGCTCGGGTCCGGGGAAGCGCGGCCGCAGATCGCGAGCAGAACAAGGCCATCCGCGCCTGGGCGAAGCGCAAGGGCAAGCCGATCTCCGACCGGGGCCGGATCCCGCAGGAGATCGTCGACGAGTACAACGCCGACGCGGGTCGCTGAGGCCAGCTCCAGCGTTCGCGGAGGACGCCATCGACCGGCGATCGGTGGCGTCCTCCGCGCTTTTCGTACCCGGCGCCCGCTTCGTCGGGTACCCGCCGATTTCGCTCTGCGCGTAGTCTGGCCGGCTAGCGGAACAGCCGCCATCCTGATCTGGTTGGCTCAAACGTCCTGACGGCGGCGCGTGTCGCGGTGGCCCGCGGCCGGCCGCCCGCTTCAGGGCCGCACTGAGGTTCCGCCACCAGCGGGAACGTTCCGTCGGTGCGCGGCGATAGAGTGATGGCACGGAAAATGACTCGGTGCCGCAGAGCACGCCAGGGCTGCGGGGCACGTGAGGAGCGACGGGATGTTCGAGCGGTTCACCGACCGAGCGCGGCGGGTGGTCGTCCTGGCCCAGGAAGAGGCCCGGATGCTCAACCACAACTACATCGGCACCGAGCACATCCTGCTCGGCCTCATCCACGAGGGCGAGGGCGTGGCGGCGAAGGCTCTGGAGAGCCTGGGGATCTCTCTGGAGGGCGTGCGCCAGCAGGTGGAGGAGATCATCGGTCAGGGTCAGCAGGCCCCGAGTGGTCATATTCCTTTCACCCCTCGGGCCAAGAAGGTGCTGGAGCTGAGCCTGCGTGAGGCGTTGCAGCTCGGGCACAACTACATCGGCACGGAGCACATCCTGCTCGGCCTGATCCGGGAGGGTGAGGGGGTGGCGGCCCAGGTGTTGGTCAAGCTCGGCGCCGACCTCAACCGGGTCCGCCAGCAGGTGATCCAACTGCTGTCCGGTTATCAGGGTAAGGAGCCGGCCGCGGCCGGTACCGGTGCGCAGGGTGAGGCGGCCCCGTCGACCAGCCTGGTGTTGGACCAGTTCGGCCGGAATCTGACCCAGGCGGCCCGGGAGGGCAAGCTGGATCCGGTGATCGGGCGGGAGAAGGAGATCGAGCGGGTGATGCAGGTGCTATCCCGCCGGACCAAGAACAACCCGGTGCTGATCGGTGAGCCCGGGGTGGGTAAGACCGCGGTGGTGGAGGGGCTGTCCCAGGCGATCGTGAAGGGTGAGGTGCCCGAGACGCTCAAGGACAAGCAGCTGTACACGCTGGATCTGGGTGCCCTGGTGGCCGGCTCCCGCTACCGCGGTGATTTCGAGGAGCGGCTGAAGAAGGTGCTCAAGGAGATCCGCACCCGGGGTGACATCATCCTGTTCATCGATGAGATTCACACCCTGGTGGGGGCGGGTGCCGCGGAGGGTGCGATCGATGCGGCCTCGATCCTCAAGCCGATGCTGGCCCGGGGTGAGCTGCAGACCATCGGCGCGACCACGCTCGACGAATACCGCAAGCACCTGGAGAAGGACGCCGCCCTGGAGCGGCGGTTCCAGCCGATCCAGGTGGGTGAGCCGTCGCTGGCGCACACCATCGAGATCCTCAAGGGCCTGCGGGACCGTTATGAGGCGCATCACCGGGTGTCGATCACGGATGCGGCGTTGGTGGCGGCGGCGACGCTGGCTGACCGGTATATCTCCGACCGGTATCTGCCGGACAAGGCGATCGATCTGATCGATGAGGCCGGGGCCCGGATGCGGATCCGGCGGATGACCGCGCCGCCGGACCTGCGCGACTTCGATGAGCGGATCGCGCAGGTGCGTCGGGACAAGGAGTCCGCGATCGACGCGCAGGACTTCGAGCGGGCCGCGCAGCTACGCGATCGGGAGAAGCAGCTGCTGGGGCAGAAGGCGTTGCGGGAGAAGGAGTGGAAGGCCGGCGACCTGGACGTGGTCAGTGAGGTCGACGACGAGCAGATCGCCGAGGTGTTGGCCAACTGGACCGGCATCCCGGTATACAAGCTGACCGAGGAGGAGACCTCCCGGCTGCTGCGCATGGAGGACGAGCTGCACAAGCGGGTGGTCGGGCAGGAAGACGCGGTCAAGGCGGTGTCCAAGGCGATCCGCCGGACCCGGGCCGGGCTCAAGGACCCCAAACGCCCGTCCGGCTCGTTCATCTTCGCCGGCCCGTCCGGGGTGGGTAAGACCGAGCTGTCCAAGGCGCTGGCCGAGTTCCTGTTCGGCAGCGAGGACGCGCTGATCCAGCTGGACATGTCCGAGTTCCACGACCGGTACACGGTGTCGCGGCTGGTCGGTGCCCCACCCGGCTACGTCGGCTACGACGAGGGTGGGCAGCTGACCGAGAAGGTCCGCCGCCGGCCGTTCTCGGTGGTGCTGTTCGATGAGATCGAGAAGGCCCACCCGGACGTGTTCAACACGCTGCTGCAGATCCTGGAGGACGGGCGGCTGACCGACGGGCAGGGTCGCATCGTCGATTTCAAGAACACCGTGATCATCCTGACCACCAACCTGGGCACCCGGGACGTGGCCAAGGCGGTCTCGCTGGGCTTCCAGGCCTCGGAGGACTCCGAGTCCAACTACGAACGGATGAAGAACAAGGTCAACGACGAGCTCAAGCAGCACTTCCGGCCCGAGTTCCTCAACCGCATCGACGACACCATCGTGTTCCACCAACTGGGCGAGGGCGAGATCCTGCAGATCGTGGACATCATGATCTCCCGGATCGAGGCCCAGCTACGCAACAAGGACATGGGCCTGGAACTGACCGACGCGGCCAAGCTCTGGCTGGCCAAGAAGGGCTGGGACCCGGTGATGGGCGCCCGACCACTGCGACGCACCATCCAACGCGAGATCGAGGACTCACTGTCCGAGCGGATCCTGTTCAACGAACTCAAACCCGGCCAGATCATCGTGGTGGACTGCGAAGGCGACCCCACCAACGTCGAACAATCCAAACTGACCTTCCGCGGCGCCGACCGGCCCGCCAGCGTCCCCGAGACCGTACCGGCCAACCTGACCGGCGGCGCAGAGGAGTCAGCGGCGTAACCGCCTGATCGAACAGCGGCCCCGGACCGAATGGTCCGGGGCCGCTGTGTCGCCTGTCACCCGAGGTTGCCTGTCACACCAGGTAGCTCTCCAGCAGGGCCGGGGTCAGGCCGGCGTTGTGGATGGCGGTCAGCGCGGCGATCACGTCGTTGATGAACGCCGGCCGGAAATGCATGAGGATGATGTCGCCGGGATGGATCCGGTGCTCGGCGGTCTGGTAGAACACCGTGCCGTGGTCGACCGTCTCCGACCAGTACAGCGCCGCCTTGAGTCCGCAGTCGTGCACCGCTCGCAGGGTGGTCTGGTCGTAGTCGCCGAACGGCGGGCGGAACAGATGCAGGTTGGTCCCGAACTCGTTCTGCAGGTAGGTCTTCGCGTTGCAGATCTCGCGCCGCTGGAAGTCGTACGGCTTGCCCTTCATCTCGGCGTGGCTGACCGTGTGGTCCTCGACCACCCCGCCGGCCGCCTCCATCTGCTTGAAGAACCCGGGGTTGCGCTGGGCCACCGGCGCGATCAGGAACATCGAGAACGGGATGTGTGCCGCCTGCATGATCCGGGGGTCGCCGGACAGCTGGAACCAGCCGTCGTCGATGGTGAGGAACGCCACCGGCTGGTTGACCGGCAGCCGCTTGTAGATCGGCGCGACGGCGCCGTTTGGCACGTTGATCGGCACCGGCGGCGGCGGCGGTCCGAACTTCGGCAGCCGGGCGAAGTCGTTGCCGGTGGGGACCGGGCTCGACGAACCCTTGGACGGGGAGCTGGAGGGGCTGGTCGGGGCGGGGCTGGACGGCGAGGTCGCGGGCTGACCTCGGTCGCCCGGAAGCTGGTGGAGCTTCGCCGTCGGGGTGCTGCCCGCACACGCGGTCAACGACATGACCATAGCGAGGAGTACGCACGCGAGCACGGAACGTCGTCGGTCGAGGCGCGGCACCCGTCGAGGGTAGCCAGAAAAACATGAAAATTCCCCGACGGTCATCCCTACGCGCCGAGGAGGGTGTACCGGTGCCCAGGCAGCTCGACCACCAGCCGGTCAGCCAGCAGGCTGGCCAGGGCCCGGCCGCGCTGTACCGGGTCGGGCCAGACCAGGTCGAGACGGTCCAGCGGCACCGGGTCGGTCTCCTCGCGGAGTACGGCCAGCAGCAGCCCGCGTACCTGACGGTCGGTGCCGGCGTACCGCTGGGGGCGCCGGGAGGGACCCTCCGCGGGCGGGCGGCCGGCCTGCCGCCACGCACACGCCCCGGCCACCGGGCATTCGGTGCAGCGGGGGGTACGGGCGGTGCACACCAGCGCCCCCAAACGCGGCCACCGCCCGGGCGGTGTACCCACCGATGCCGGGCAACGCGAGCAGCGCGTCGAGGTCGTCCGGCACCTCGCCGTCGTGCCGGGTCACGATCGCCACCGCACACTCGTGCAGGCGCAGCGCCCGGCGCGGGTACCCCAGCCGGCCCCACGCCCGGATCGCCTCGGCCGGCGGGTCGGCCGCCAGTGCCGCGGGCGTCGGCCAGCGGGCCAGCCACGCGCGCCAGGCCGGCTCGACCCGGGCCACCGGGGTCTGCTGGAGCATGATCTCGCTGACCAGCACGCCCCACGCGCCCGCCTCGGCGCGTCGCCAGGGCAGGTCCCGGGCATTGCGGTCGAACCAGTCGATCAGCGGGTCGGCCAGGGTCACGAGAGGTCAGCGTACTGAGCCTGGCTTTGCGCATCCGGCTGGGGCACACTGCGCAGGGTGGACGAACTGGCGATCACCATCGTCGGCCGGGACCGGCCGGGCATCGTTGCCGAGGTCTCCAGCGCGCTCGCCGGGTTGCGCCTCAACCTCACCGACTCGACGATGACCCTGCTGCGTGGCCACTTCGCCATGATGCTGATCTGTGTGGGTCAAGGGACGAGCCCCAGCGCCGCGCAGGTCGAGGCCGCACTGGAGCCGCTGGCCGCGGACGGCAACCTGGTGGTGATGGTACGGGTGGTGCCGCCCGATCTCGGCCCGCCCGTCCCCGGTACGCCCTACACGCTGGTCGTGCACGGCGCCGACCGGCTGGGCATCGTGGCCGCGGTGACCGGTGTGCTGGCCCGCGCGGGTGGCAACGTGACCGACCTCACCACCCGCCTGTCCGGCACGCTCTACCTGCTCTCCGCCGAGGTGGACCTACCGTCCACTGTGGACATTGACGAGCTGATGGCCGAGCTGGACGAGGTGGCCGCCGGTCTCGGGGTCGAGGTCAGCCTGCGTACCGCCGAGGCGGACGTGTTGTGAGCTCCGTGCGGCCCGTGGTCGTGGCACCGCACCCGGTGCTGTCCCGGCCGGGCGGGAAGGTCGATCCGACCGACCCGGCGGTCGTCGTGCTCGCCGCCGACCTGGTCGCCACGATGCTGGTCTCGCCGGGCTGCGTCGGGCTGGCGGCGCCGCAGGTCGGGGTGGGGGTACGGGTCTTCGTGGTGGACGTGACCGGGCACCCGAAGGCGTACACCTGCCACGGGACGCTCGTGCTGTGCAACGCCGAGGTGATCGAGGCCACCCGGTGGCAGAAGGGGCGCGAGGGTTGCCTGTCGGTACCCGACCTGACCGGCGACGTGAAGCGGGCCGGGCGCCTGGTGGTGACCGGCCAACTGCCCGGTACCGGTGAGCCGGTGACCCTGACCACCGACGCGTTCGAGGCGCGGGCACTCCAGCACGAGATCGACCACTGCGACGGGAAGCTCTTCCTCGATCGGGTACCGGGCCCGCACGCGATCTTCGCCCGGAAGGTGTACCTCTGACGGCGCGCCTGCGTGATCGGACCCCGTGCAGCCATTAGCGTCACCTCATCATGAACCTGACGGTTGGCCCGCTACCCCCGGCCGTCTACTGGCGGCGCCGGGCTGTGGTAGCCGGCGTGCTGTTGGTACTCGTCCTGCTCGTCGTCTACGCGTGCAGCGGGTCGGGCGGGGCCGGTTCGGCCGGGCAGCCGCGCGCGAACACCGGCGCGGCCACGGGCACCCCCGACCCGACCGGCTCCGAACTGCGCCCGCAGACCGGGGCTCCGCCGGCGACCGGCGACCCGGGCACCCCGGCGCCCACGCAGGTGTCCGCACCGGGCGGTACCGCACCGCCGCCGTCCGACTTCTGTTCGGACAGCGAGATCCAGCTCACCCCGGCGGTTCAGAAGATCACCGGGGGCAGCTTCGCGTACCAGCTGACCCTGCGGGTCAAGAACGTCTCGAACCGCACCTGCAAGCGCGATGTCGGGGCCGACCCGCAGGAGCTGCACATCGGGCAGAACGGCCAGACCCTCTGGTCGTCCGACTCGTGCCAGAAGGTGCACGGGCAGCCGGACGTACGCAGTTTCCCGCCCGGGATCGAGGACACCTTCACGATCGGCTGGGACGGCACCGCGGGTACCGGCTGCACCGGCGGTACCCCCGTGGGTGCCGGCAGCTACCAGGTGGTTGCGAAGCTGGATGCCAAGGCGAGCAGCCCGGTGACCTTCACCGTCCCGTCGGCCGGCAGCTAAGGCTCGTTCTAGACGTAGCGCTCCAGGATCGATGCCTCGGCGAGCCGGGACAGCCCCTCCCGTACCCCGCGTGCCCGCGCGTCGCCGACCCCGTCGACCGCCTGCAGGTCCTCGACCGTCGCGCCGAGCAGCCGCTGTAACGAGCCGAAGTGGTCGACCAGCCGGTCGACGACCATGCCGGGGAGCCGGGGTACCTTCGTCAGCAGCCGGAACCCGCGTGGCGACACGGCCACGTCGAGGGCGTCCGAGGCGCCCGGATAGCCAAGTGCCTTGCCGACCGCGACCAGGTCGATCAGGTCGGTGGCGGTCAACCCGTCCAACTCGTCCAGCGCGTCCTCCAGCCCGCGCAGCCGCTTGCCGGCGGGCAGGTAGTCGCGGATGACGAGGGTACGGTCGGCGTCCACGCCGGCCATCAGCTCCTCCAGTTGAAGGGCGAGCAGCCGCCCGTCGGTACCCAGCTCGACCACGTACCCGGCGATCTCGTCGGCGATCCGGCGCACCATCTCCAGCCGCTGCACCACGGCCACCGCGTCCCGTACCGTGACCAGGTCCTCGATCTCCAGCGCGCTCAACGCCCCGGACACCTCGTCCAGCCGCTGCTTGTAGCGTTCCAGCGTGGCCAGCGCCTGGTTGGCCCGGGACAGGATGGCCGCCGAGTCGTCCAGCACGTGCCGCTGCCCGTTGACGTAGAGCCCGATGATGTGCATCGACTGGCTCACCGAGATGACCGGGTGGCCGGTCTGCTTGGCGACCCGCTCGGCGGTCCGGTGTCGGGTGCCGGACTCCTCGGTCTGGATCGTCGGGTCGGGCATCAGGTGTACGTTGGCCCGCACGATCCGGGTGCCGTCGGAGGAGAGCACCACCGCGCCGTCCATCTTGCACAGCTCGCGCAGCCGGGTCGCGGAGAACTCGATATCGAGCGGGAACCCGCCGGTGCACAGCGTATCCACCGTGCGGTCGTGGCCGAGCACGATCAGCGCGCCGGTGCGGCCGCGCAGGATCCGTTCCAGCCCATCGCGGAGCGCGGTGCCCGGCGCCATCAGCGCCAGGGTCGCGCGCAACGGATCACTGCTGGTGCTGCTGCCAGCCCAGCTGGCTAGGCCGGTGCCGCCGGCCCGCGAGGACTGAGCGGCCCCGCTCCTCGTCAGCCCGGTGTTGGCGTACCGGGGGACGTCACGGTCGATGGGCACGTGATTAGTCTACGGACCGCCGCTGCCCCGGTGACCGTCCGGTATGGAGGGTTGCTCAGCCGAGGCACGCGCAGCCCACTGGATGGCGGCGCGGACGTCGGTGACCTCGCGCACGGTCAGGCCGGCCGGGCCGGTACCGCTGCCGGGCGGGACGAGTGCGAAGCGGAAGCCCAGCCGGGCCGCCTCGGCGAGCCGGCGGCTTACCGCCCCCACCCGGCGTACCTCACCGGTCAGGCCCACCTCGCCGATGGCCACCAGGTCCGGTGCCAGCGGCAGGTTGTGCGTGGCCGACGCGACGGCGAGCGCCATCCCGAGGTCGGCGGCCGGTTCGACCACCCGGATGCCACCCACCGTGGCGGCGAACACCTCGCGGTCGTGCAGCTTCGCCTCGGTGCGCCGCTGTAGCACCGCGAGCACCATGGCCAGCCGGGCCGAGTCGAGTCCTGAGACGGTGCGCCGTGGCGAACCGGCGACCTGCGCACCGATCAGTGCCTGGACCTCGGTGACCAGCGCCCGCCGGCCCTCCATCGCGACGGTCACGCAGGTGCCGGCGGTCGGCTCGGCATAGCGGGTGAGGAACAGTCCGCTCGGGTCGGCCAGGCCGGTGATGCCCGCCTCGTGCATCTCGAAGCAGCCCACCTCGTCGGCGGCGCCGAACCGGTTCTTCAGTCCCCGTACCATCCGCAGGGCCGAGTGCCGGTCGCCCTCGAACTGGAGCACCACGTCGACCAGGTGCTCCAGCACCCGTGGCCCGGCCACCTGACCGTCCTTGGTCACGTGCCCCACCAGTACGGTCGCGATGTTGCGCTCCTTCGCCACCGCGACGAGGGCCGCGGTCACCGCCCGGACCTGGGTCACCCCGCCGGGTACGCCGTCGGTGCCGGGCGCGGTGATGGTCTGCACCGAGTCGACCACGAGCAGCCCGGGCTTGACCGCGTCGAGGTGGCCGAGCAGTGCTTCGAGGTCGGTCTCCGAGGCGAGAAAGAGCCGGTCGTGCAGGGCACCGAGCCGCTCCGCGCGCAGGCGCACCTGGCTGGGCGACTCCTCGCCGGACACCACCAGCGACGGGCTACCGGCACCGGCCGCCCACTGCTGGGCGACGTCGAGCAGCAGCGTGGACTTGCCCACCCCAGGCTCGCCGGCCAGCAGCACCACGGCACCGGGGACCAGCCCGCCACCGAGCACCCGGTCCAGCTCGCCCACTCCGGTCGGCCGGTAGCGGGCCGGCTCGGCGCTGATCGTGGCGATCGGGCGGGCCGGCTCCAGCGGCGCCCGGGCGGTCACCGAGCGCAGCGTGCCGGGCAGCCCGGCACCCCCGGTGGCGTCGATGATCGAGCCCCACTCGTTGCACTCCGGGCAGCGCCCGACCCACTTGGGCGGGCGGTGCCCGCAGGCGTCGCACTCGTAGGCCACCCGGGCGGCGCGTGGCTTGGCGGCAGTCACGACCGGGAAGCTACCCGCCGGGTATGACGGTTCAGGACTCGTGAGGCAGCGGGCTCTCCGGTACGGCGATCGGCAGCCGTACCGGATCGCGCTCCGAGCCGATCGTGAACGACTGCCCATCCTGGGTGGTGAACTCGAACAGCACGGGCAGCCGGTCGGTGTTGTGCAGGGCCACGGGCAGCTCGACCACCTGGAGGTAGTGCGCGGCCCGCCGGGTCAGCTCGACGCACCCACCGGCCGGGATGGTCACGTTGATGGTGGCCGAGCCCAGGCTGGGCGACGGGGACAGGGACGCAGACGGCGAAGCGGAGGATGGTGCGACCGACGGCGACGCGGTCCGGCCCGACCCGCTCGGCTTCGCCGGGGACGCCGAGGGCGAAGCCAAGGCCGGAGTGGAGGAGAGCGGCGAGGCCGGGGCCGGCGTCAGGGAGCGGGGTACCGCGCAAGGTGCGTTGGTGTTCTTCCCCTCAGCCAGCAGGACCTGACCGCGGCTCGCCACACCGACCAGGCTGACCGGCTGGGTGAGGTTGTTGAAGATCCACAACGAGATCGGCGCGTTGGATCCCTTCGGGTAACCGTTCTCGCCGTTGTAGTCCAGCGCGGCGTCGCGGATGACGACCTTGTGGTTGGGCGCCTCGGTGTTCACCCCGGCCACCCCGGGCTGGACCTGGGAGGTCTGCGCGATCTGCCCGGCGCCGCACGCGCTGAGCAGCCCGGTCGTGAGGACGGCCGTGGCGGCCAGGATCCCGGCGACCAGCGGCCGGCGATGCGATCGGGTCACAGCGCTCCTCCTGAGAACTCGGGGCCACGCGGGGCGGACCGCGTACAGCGTAGTAGCCGCGCTGGCGGCCGTTCGCCTCAGGCCCCGGTACCCGAGATCAGGAGCAGTACCACATCGGCGAGCGCGACGATCAGGACGGCCCGGAACGGGGCCCGGGAGCCGGGCCGGCGGGACAGGTACCACCCGATCGGCAGGGCCAGCACCGCGACCCCGAGGATGCCCAGACCGGCCCAGGACGGCGCACCGGCCGGGGCGAACACCAGGACGGCTGTGGCGGACAGCAGCAGGGCCCCGCCGGCCAGCCACGAGCCGGTGCCACCGAGCCGCTGCGGCAGCCCCCGTACCCCCGTGTGGGCGTCGTCGGCCAGGTCGGGCAGCACGTTGACGAAGTGCGCGCCACCGCCCAGCAGCGCGGCCGCCGCGACCATCCACCACGGCGGCGTGGCCGGCTTGCCGAGCACCACGAACGCCGGCAGGGCTCCGAACGAGATCAGGTAGGGCACCGGGGAGAACGGGGTGAACTTCAGCGGCCAGTCGTACGACAGCCCGCTCAGCAGTCCGATCGTGGCCGCGGTCGCCGCCGGTACCCCCGACAGGAGAGCGAGTGGCACGACCGCGAGCCCGGCGACCAGAGCGGCCACCGCGACCGCCCGTCGGGTCACCCGGCCGGTCGCGAGCGGCTTGTCCGGCCGGCCCACCGCGGTGTCCCGCTCCTGATCGAGCCAGTCGTTGGTCCACCCGACGCAGAGCTGGCTCGCGGCTACGGTGGCCGCCACCGCGGCGACCCCGGCCGGGCCTCGCCCGACGACGACCGCGAGCAGCGCCGCGACCGCGGTGACCGCGGCGGCCGGCTCCGGGTGGCTGGCCCGCAGCAGCCAGCCGAGCCGGCCGAGAAGATCGGACATGGCCGCCAGTCTGTTCGATCGCGCCCTTCCGTGCCAGGCTCGAACGGTGCGGCGCAACGATCTCGCGCAGTATGACCAGCTCGCGGGCGAGTGGTGGCGACCCGACAGCCCGTTCACCGTCCTGCGCGGGATCGCCGCGGCGCGGGCCCGGCTGATCCCCCCGCCGCCACGCCCGGACGCGGTCCTGGTCGACCTCGGCTGCGGCGCCGGACTGCTCGCTCCGCACGTCCGGGGGTACCGGCACATCGGGGTCGATCTGGTCTCCTCCGCCCTGGTCCAGGCGCGTGCCCACGGGGTCGCCACGATCCGCGCGGACGTGACCCGGCTGCCGCTGCGGGACGCCTGCGCCGACGTGGTGAGCGCCGGTGAGCTGCTGGAGCACGTACCCGACCGGCCGGCGACGATCGCCGAAGCGTGCCGGATCATGCGCCCGGGCGGGCTGCTCGTCCTCGACACCCTCAACGCCACCCGGCTGGCCCGGTTCCTCGCGGTGACCGTGGCCGAGCGGCTGGCGCCGAGCGTGGCCGGCCTGCACGACCCGAACCTCTTCGTCGATCCTCGCGTGCTGATGAGTGAGTTCGCCCGCCACGGGGTACGGCTGACCGTACGCGGCCTGCGGCCGCGGCTGCCGGCAATGGCCCGCTGGCTGGTCACCCGGCGCGGAGCGGTGGCGATGGTGCCCACGTTCACCGCGGCAGTGCTTTACCAGGGTCGGGGGGTGAAGGCGTGACTGAGGCTGTCGAAGCGGCCCGGCGGCTCGCCCCCCGGCTGGCCGGTCGGGCCGGGGGGCACGACCGGGACGGCAGCTTCCCGGTGGACGACTTCGCCGACCTGCGCGCGGCCGGCCTCTTCGGGCTCATGGTGCCGGAGCGGCTGGGCGGGCTGGGCGCCACCTTCGCCGGGTACACCGAGGTCGCGTACGAGTTGGCCCGGGGGAACGGAGCCACCGCGCTGGTGTTCAACATGCACGCCTCGGTGACCGGGGCGCTGGCCGGGATCTCCCCGACGATGGTGCGCGCGCTCGGGGTACCGGACGGGTTCTTCGACAGCCGCGACGAGATCCTGCGCGGGGCGGCCGCCGGAGCCTTCTACGGCGTGGCGATGAGCGAGCGGGGTGCCGGAGCGCGGCTCTCCCAACTGTCCACTGTGTACAGTCAGGAGGACGGCGGGTACCGGGTCAAGGGCGCCAAGACGTTCTGCTCCGGCGCCGGACACGCCGATGCCTACCTGGTCGCCGCCCGGAGCGCGGACGATCCGCAGACGGTCTCCCAGTTCCTGGTCCCCGCCGGTACGCCCGGCATCACCGTCGAGCCCACCTGGGACTCCCTCGGCATGCGGGCCACCGCGTCGCACGACCTGTACCTCGACGTGCTGACTCCGCCGGACACCCTGCTCGGCGCGGTCGAGGGGCTGGCCCTGTGGTTCGCCCAGCTGATGCCGCACTGGCTGGTGGCCAGCTACGCGGCCGTGTACGTCGGCGTGGCGCGGGCCAGCGTCGACGCCGCCGTGGAGCACCTGACCGCGCGGGGGCTGACCGGCCTGCCGTCGGTACGGGCCCGGATCGGTCGCGCGGACGCGGCCGTGGCAGCGGCCCGGCTGGTGGTCGCCGAGGCCGCCCGGCGGGTCGACGAGCACCCCGGGGACATCGAGACTAATCGCTGGGTGTGGCGGGCGAAGCTGCTCGCCGGGGACACCGCGGCGGAGGTCGCGGCGAGCATGCTGGAAGCCGCCGGTACCTCCGCCACCCGGCGCGGTAACCCGCTGGAGCGGCTCTACCGGGACGCCCGCTGCGGCGCGCTGCACCCGGCCACCTCCGACGTGTGCGCCGACTGGCTGGGCATCGCGGCGCTGGGTGGCGACCCGGACGCCGACGGATCGGCGCCCCGTTGGTGAGCCTCGCCGGCATCGGCGTCTCCCATCCCGCCGTCCTGGTCCAGGACGAGCTGTGGGACAGGTTCTTCTCGACCCACTACGCGGGCGTACAGCGGGCGCTGGCCAAGCGCGTGTTCGCGAACTCCGGCGTGGTGACCCGGCACGGCGCGGTCAACCCGCTGATCGAGGACGTGTCCGGCTGGTCCACCCAGCGACGGATGCGGAGGTACCTCACCGAGGCCATGCCGCTGGGCAAGGCCGCGGTCACCGACGCGCTGGCCGCCGCCGGGATACCGGCCGCCGACGTGGGGCTCTTCGCGGTCTGCTCGTGCACCGGCTACGTCACACCGGGGCTGGACATCCTGCTGGCCCGGGACCTCGGCATGGCACCGGACACCCAGCGCCTGTTCATCGGCCACATGGGCTGCTACGCGGCACTGCCCGGGCTCGGCGTGGCGGCCGACTTCGCGGCCTCGCGGGGCCGGCCGGCCGTGCTGCTCTGCCTGGAGCTGACCAGCCTGCACGTCCAGCCGCCGACTGCCGACGCGGAGCAGATCGTCGCGCACGCCCTCTTCTCGGACGGTGCGGCCGCCGCCGTGCTGCTGCCCGGGACACCGGGGTACGAGCTGCTCGACGTCGTCTCGGTCACCGATGTCACGGCCGCCGACCACATGACGTGGGAGGTGACCGACCTCGGGTTCCGGATGGGCCTGTCCGCACAGGTCCCGGACGTGCTCGACCGGCACGTCCGCCCGCTGATCGACGGGCTGCTGGACCGGCACGGGCTCGGACTGTCCGATGTGGACGGTTGGGCGGTACACCCCGGTGGCCCGCGCATCCTGGACGTGGTACAGGACCGGCTGGAACTCACCGGGGCCCAGCTGTCGGTCTCCCGTGGCATACTCGCCGAGCACGGCAACTGCTCGTCCCCGACGGTGTTGATGATCCTCCACGCGCTCCGCCCGGCCGCCGGGCACCGGGTGGTGGCCCTCGCCTTCGGCCCCGGCCTGACCCTCTACGCCGCCCTGCTGCGCGGCTAGATCAACTTAGCCAGGTCGCTCTGGAAGTCGTCGACCCTGGTCACCGCGTGGGCGGTGCTGATCACCTCGCCGGTACGCCGGACCAGGACGGCGAGCACCCCGGTCTCGGTCGGCTCGTTGGCGTATGTGCTGCGTAGCCGGCCGTCCGGGTCGGCGAGCGTGAGCAGCCGCAGCCCGACAAGCGCCGAGCTGGGCAGCACCGGAGCGATCCGCCCGATGGCCAGTACGGTCACCCCGGCCGGTACTGCCTGGGCGGTGGCCAGGTCAAGGTCGCCACAGGCGCACCCGTCCTCGAGCAGCAGCACGGCCGGCAGCGAGTTGCGCAGGTGCACCACCCCGCCGGCCGGGTTGACCAGCGCGAGGTCCGGTACCGTCGTCGCCGCGACGCTGGCCCGCACCGGCGGGCTGGCCGAGGGGTGGGCCACCTGGCCCGGCCAGGCCAGGGCGAAGAGGCTCGTCATGGTCGCGACGATGGCGATCGCCATGATCAGGATCGGCAGCCCGAGGGTGGGCGTGTCCCGGCTGACCGACTCGCTGATCGGGGCGAGGTGGAACCGGCGGCGCCAGCGGTTGCGCCGCTCGAAACGGCGCAACTCACGGCGGACGGTGGAGGCTTCCCGGGCCAGCTCGGCGGGGTCGTCCGGGATGATGATCGTGCCCCACTCAGGCGGAAGATCAGGCAGCCCATCGCCATCCGGCGGCCGTCCGCCGCCGTTATCCCCTGGCAGCGTGCCCATCGCAGTCCCCTCGGCAGTGCATCCACTGTCTCGCATCCGCGGGGGACGCGCCAGTGTTGATTGTGGCGACAGAAGTACCCGGAGTCGCCTTCAGTTACTCATTGCTATGTCTTCTAATGTCCGGAAATGCCATCTGCCCTGGTCACGAGCTGATCACACGCTGTGAGGATGCACGGATCAGCGTCGCTGTCAAGCCCGAGAAGCCGGTCTCACACCCACGCTGACCAGCACTAATGCGTCCGGCTGGACTGGGCCGAGGGGGTACCGCCGTGTTACTCTGGACACAGCGAAAGGGGCTTCGAACCTATGGTTTTCAGTGTCGGCGAAACCGTTGTCTACCCCCACCACGGGGCCGCACTCATCGAGGCAATCGAGACTCGGGTCATCAAGGGCGAGGAGAAGCTCTACCTCGTCCTTCGCGTTGCGCAGGGTGACCTGACCGTGCGGGTACCTGCCGAAAATGCCGAGATCGTCGGTGTCCGCGAGGTCGTGGGCGAGGAGGGCCTCACCAAGGTCTTCGACGTGCTGCGCGCTCCGCACACCGAGGAACCGACCAACTGGTCGCGGCGTTACAAGGCAAACCTGGAGAAGTTGGCGTCCGGCAACCCGCTCAAGGTTGCCGAGGTCGTGCGCGACCTGTGGCGGCGCGAGCGCGAGCGCGGGCTGTCGGCTGGCGAGAAGCGCATGCTCGCCAAGGCCCGTGACATCCTGGTCGGCGAGGTTGCGCTCGCCGAGAAGAGCACCAAGGACGAGGCGGAGATCCTCCTCGACAAGGTACTGACCGAAGCCTGACCGCGCACCCCGGCGAGCAGCGTTAGGACCGCGACGTGACCGCGCAGCACAATGTGCGCGGTGACGTCGCGGTCCTCGTTCCGGCGGCCGGTGCGGGGGTACGGCTCGGGGCGGGGATACCGAAGGCGCTGTGCCTGCTGGCCGGCGAGCCGCTGCTCGTCCACGCGATCCGGCGGGTGCTGGCCGCACCGTCGGTCGGTTTCGTCGTGGTCGCCGCTCCGCCGGGTGATCCGGCCGCGGTCGGCGAGCTGGCCGGCCCGGTGACTGTCGTACTGGGCGGAGCGACCCGCCAGGCCTCGGTGGCCGCGGCACTGGCTGCCGTACCGGACCGGTACGGGATCATCCTGATCCACGACGCGGCCCGCGCGCTCGCCCCGACCTCGCTGGTCGAGTCGGTGGCGGCGGCGGTACGCGCCGGGCGGGACGCGGTGATTCCGGTGCTGCCGGTAGTCGACACGGTCAAGGAGGTCAGCGCCTCCGGACAGGTCGTCGGCACGGTCGACCGGTCGGTGCTGCGCGCGGTCCAGACGCCGCAGGGGTTCCGGCGGGCGGTGCTGGCGGCCGCGCACGCCGCGGCCACCGACGAGCACACCGACGACGCCGGGATGGTGGAGAAGCTGGGGGTACCGGTGCACACGGTGCCCGGTGCCGAATCCGCTTTCAAGATCACTCGACCGGTTGACCTGCTCTTCGCCGAGGCGCTGCTGGCTGGGCGTACCCTCGCGTCGTGATCGTGCCCCACGTCGGCGTCGGCACGGACGTGCACGCCTTCGCCACCGACCGCCCTTGTTGGCTGGCGGGTCTGCTCTGGCCCGGCGTTGCCGGGCTGGCCGGCCACTCGGACGGCGATGTCGCCGCGCACGCCGCCTGCGACGCGCTGCTGTCCGCGGCCGGCCTGGGCGACCTGGGCTCGAACTACGGCACCGACCGGCCGGAGTGGGCCGGCGCGTCCGGCGTCGCGCTGCTCGGCGAGACCGCGCGGCGGGTCCGGGCCGCCGGGTTCGAGATCGGCAACGTGTCGATCCAGGTGATCGGCGTGGCCCCGAGGATCGGGACACGCCGCGACGAGGCGCAGCGGGTACTCGGCAAGTCACTGGACGCGCCGGTCACCGTTTCCGGTACCACCACCGATGGGCTCGGCCTCACCGGCCGGGGCGAGGGGCTGGCCGCGGTCGCGGTCGCGCTGGTGTTACCTACGGGCTGACCGGCGAGCCCGCCCGCGACACCAGCCACGGGCGGAGCCTGTGGATAACCTGTGGGCAGCCGAAAATGCCGTACCCGATGCAATGGCTCTACACCGGATCAGGTGTGCGCACACCGGATCCGGTGTAGAGCCTGATGAAGGGGTGCCCTCGAAAAGGCGCCCTACCGTGCGGGCGTAGCTCGTCGAGCAGATCACCCCGACCCGTGTGGTTGGTCGCTGACCGCGCCACCCGCCCAGGTCCAGGCGTACCCACTGTCCTCAATGGACAGTGCCGGCTCGCAGAGATCGAGGGGCCGGAAGGTGTCCACCATCACGGCCAACTCGTCGAAGCTCTCCACCCCGATGGCCCGCTCCACCGCGCCCGGCTGCGGCCCGTGGGTGAACCCGCCCGGGTGCAGTGAGATCGAGCCCTGGCCGATGCCGGAGCCGCGCCGCGCCTCATAGTTGCCGCCGGTGTAGAAGAGCACCTCGTCCGAGTCCACGTTGTGGTGGTGGTACGGCACCGGGATGGCCAGCGGGTGGTAGTCCACCTTGCGCGGGACGAAGGAGCAGACCACGAAGTTGGGCCCTTCGAACGTCTGGTGCACCGGCGGGGGCTGGTGGATCCGGCCGGTGATCGGCTCGAAGTCGTGGATGGAGAAGGCCCAGGGGTACAGGCAGCCGTCCCAGCCGACCACGTCGAACGGGTGCCGGGCGTAGGTGTACCTCGTCCAGCCGCGCCGGTGCTGGACCAGCACTTCGGTCTCCCGGCGGGACACCAGCAGCGGCTCGGTCGGGCCGCGCAGATCCCGTTCGCAGTACGGGGAGTGCTCCAGGAACTGGCCGCGCACCGACAGGTACCGCTTGGGCGGGCCGATGTGTCCGGTGGCCTCGATGACGAGCAGGCGTACCTCGCCGTCGGGTACCACCCGGTGGATCACCGAGGTGGGGATGATGACGTAGTCGCCCTCGCTCAGGTCGAGCGCGCCGAACGTGCTCTCCAGCCGGGCCCGGCCCGCCTCCAGGTAGAGGCACTGGTCACCGATCGCGTTGCGGTACAAGGGGGATGGGCGGTCGGCGACCACATAGGACAGTCGTACGTCGTCGTTGGCGAGCAGGTGCTGGCGGCCGAGCACCGGATCGGCGCCCCCGGCGTCGAGCTTGTGGGTCTGCAGGTGCCTCGGCTTGAGCGGGCGGTTGGCCAGCCGGGTCGGTGCCCGGGGCGGGTCGTAGGCTTCGGCCGCCACGATCGCCGTCGGCGGGTAGCGGTGGTAGAGCAGTGACGAGTCGGAGGAGAAGCCTTCCTGGCCCATCAGCTCCTCGGCGTAGAGGCTCCCGTCGGGCTGCCGGAACTGGGTGTGCCGCTTGGGGGGTACAGCGCCAACGCGGCGATAGTAGGGCATCTCGTCTCGCCTTCCGGTCATCGTCGTCCGGATATCGGACGCTGTTGTCCGCTACTCGTAGCGTCCGATAGGTTCGGTAGCCGTGTCAACTCCACTGCCCGACCTGTTCACGGCGCTGGTCGACGACGCCGCCGTGTACCCGCCCGGCAGTGCGCCGCTCGACGAGGCGGTCAAGCAGCATCGCCGGCACCGGGCCGCGCCGTACGCCAGCTTCGTGGGTCCGCTGCTGATCCCGGCGTCGTCGGTGGCGCAGGCCGCCGAGCTGGTCGGGCCGGGCGAGGAACTGGCCGTCGGGGTGGTCGCCGACGCCGGGCTGGACAGCCTGCGGGCGCTCCCGGCCGGTACGCCGCTGAACATCGCCCAGGTCGAGCTGGCGGTGGCCAAGCGCGGCGAGGATCCGCAGCCGGGACTGGTCGCGTTCATCGAACTGCTGCGCGGGCAGCCGGACCGGATGGGGTTCGCCGAGATCCCGTTGACCTGGGGCCTGCTCGCTGCCCTGGACACCGTCGCGTCGGCCCGGGACAGCGGCGTACGGGTGGCGCCGAAGTTCCGTACCGGCGGGCTGGCCGCCGAGCTGTTCCCCACCCCGATCGAGCTGGCCGCGGTGATCTGCGCCTGCCGCGACCGCGGCCTGCCGTTCAAGCTGACCGCCGGGCTGCACCATGCGATCCGGCACACCGACCCGGAGACCGGGTTCGTGCACCACGGCTTCCTCAATGTCCTGGTGGCCGCCGCGCACGCGGCCACCGACGCCGAGGTCGCCGAGGTGGCCGCGGTCCTCGCCGGCACCGATCCGGTACCGCTGATCGAGGCCACCCGCCAGATGCTGCACCGGGACCGTCCACTGTGGATCGGCTTCGGCAGTTGCAGCGTCACCGAACCCCTTGAGGACCTGTCCCGGCTGGGCCTGCTCGGGTGAGCGGGTACGGCGTATTCGTCCACAATGGACAGACGCGGATCGGGTACCGCCACGGGGATCTCGTCTACGACCTGCGGGCCGCCGCGGGTGCCGGACTGGTCGACGGGCCGTTCCAGGGCGACTCGTTGAACGACTTCCTGGCCCTCGGGCGTCCACAGTGGACCGCCGTCGGCGAACAGGTCGCCGCGCTACCGTCAGACTTCGCGATCCCCCTGGCCGAGGTGGAGCCGAAGCTGCCGTTCCGGGTCGGCGACTACGTGGACTTCTACTCCTCCGAGCACCACGCGGCCAACATGGGCGCCATCCTGCGCCCCGGGCAGCCGCCGGTGCTGCCCAACTGGCGGCACCTGCCGGTCGGGTACCACGGGCGGGCGGGTACGGTCGTCGTCTCCGGTACCCCGATCCGCCGCCCCTCGGGAATGCGCGGTCCGGGGGACGCCGGACCGAGCCAGCGCCTGGACATCGAGGCCGAGGTCGGCTTCGTGGTCGGCCGCCCATCCACGCTCGGACAACCACTGTCCACTGTGGACTTCCGGGAGTACGTCTTCGGGGTGGTACTGGTCAACGACTGGTCGGCCCGGGACCTCCAGGCGTTCGAGGGGCAGCCGCTCGGGCCGTTCCTCGCCAAGTCGTTCGCGACCAGCATCTCGCCGTGGGTCGTGCCGCTGTCGGCCCTGCCGCGGGTGCCGGCCCCGGTGCAGGATCCGCCGGTGGCCGGGTACCTGACCGAGCCCGACCGGTACACCTTCGACATCGAGCTGACCGTCGAGTGCAACGGCACGGTGCTGTCCCGGCCCCCGTTCCGTACCCTCTACTGGACGCCGGCCCAGCAGCTCGCCCACCTGACCGCGAACGGCGCCAGCGCGCGCACCGGTGACCTCTTCGCCTCCGGTACGGTCTCGGGCCCGGAGCGCGACCAGGTCGGCTCGTTCGTGGAGCTGACCCGGGGCGGCGCCGAACCGGTCACCCTCGCCGACGGGTCGACCCGGACCTTCCTCGCTGACGGGGACACCGTGACCATCCGGGGCCGGGCCGGCGCGGTCGACCTCGGCGAGGTGGTGGGTACGGTGGTCGGGTGAGTCGGAGGTATGGGCTCCTCGCCGTCGCCTTGCTGGTGACCGTCTTCGCCGGGGCGCGCGTGTTCCGGCCGACGGACACCGTCGACCCGGCGCACGGCCGGTATCCGGTCCCGGCCACCGCGACCGCCGTGGTGTACGGCGAGCTGCTGCACGCCCCGCTGATCGTGGCTGGCCGGCTGCGGGTGTATGGCGCGCAGAACCGGGTGTGGGCGGACGGGCCGGTCGACGCGAAGATGTCCACCTCGGCGTACTGGGCGTTCCGGCGCTGGCCGGCGCAGCTGGTCGGGCTCGTGGTGACCGCCGACCGGATGGTGGTGTCCCAATGGTCCGACGGGCAGGTCGTCGCGCTGCACCCGGAGACCGGCCGGGTCGCCTGGCGGACCCCGGCCGGCCGGCGAACGGCCGAGTACCAGGGCCGGCGTACCGGCGCGGTGACCGTGTACGCCCCACCGGATCTCTACACCGCGACCACGTTCAGCGGCCGGCCGGTGGTCGTCGTGGTGGGTGGCGATGCGGTGACCGCGCTCGATCCGGACGGCGGTGCGACCGTATGGCGCAACCCGGTCATCGGTGACGCGACCTGCCGGAACTACTTCACCGTGCCCGGCATGCTGATGACCGTTGACCGGTGCACCCCACCGTCCACTGTGGACATTGTCGATGTGGCGACCGGTCGACCGGTCGCCCGGCCATCGCTCGCGATTCAGGGTTCGCCGGTTGGCTGCGCCGTCGCGCGTTCGGAGTGCACCGGGCTCGCCGGCGACGGCGCGGCCGGCGTGCTGATCCGGCCCGACGGCACGCTCACCCCGGCGCCCGGACTGTCCGGCCGGTACGACCGGCTGGCCGGGAACACGGTGGTACGCGACGAGTCCGACCGGGTGGTCGCGATCGACGCGCTGACCGGGACCCAGTTGTGGAGCTGGCCGGTGCCGCTTTCCGGGACGCGGGTGATCGCGGTCGAGTCGGACCGGGTACACGTGCTGACTCCACTGCACGACATGGTGACTCTGGACCTGGCGACCGGCTCGGTACGCAGCGCGGTGTACGCGCACATCCCCGGTACCAACGAGAAACCATGGACGGCCGGGTACGTGTACGCCTCCCACGGGTACGTGGCGATCGAGCGGCTGCTCCCCGACGCCGAGCCCGACGCGGTGGACAACGAGTACTACTTCCCGGTGCCGACGTTGATCTACCTGGGGAGCTGAATGCGGGTCGCGGTCCTCTCCGACATCCACGGGGTACTGCCGGCGCTCGAAACGGTGCTCGCCGAGCCTCACGTGGCGTCGGCCGACCGCATCGTGCGTGTGCCCGGGTGGCCGCCGAGTCGTCGTACCCCCAGGCGCGTGCATGGGCCGACTACTACCTCCGGTCGCAAGCCTCGGATGTCGACGCGCTACGCGCCTTCGGCCCGCGCGACAGCCGCGCTGAGTCGACGCCCCCTCCGACCGGCTGAACGCTCAGAGAACGCGGTCGGGAGCCGTTGCCGGCCGGCGCAGTTGCAGCCATCCGAGGAACCTCAGGTACAGGTCACCGGCGGGCGCTCGGTGAAGGTCTGCGGTGCATTCCACATAGGACTGGGCGAGGTACAGGCTCAGCGCCACTGGGGCGTCGGCGTACTCGTCCAGCAGCGCCACCCGAGCGGTCAGGCACGGCCACGGCCGGCCGCAGGACGTGCACAACCAGGTCCGTCGGATGGGCAGGTGGGTACTCACGGGTGCCTCCCACGGTGGATGCGCGATCCGCTACGACACCGATCGCCGCGCGCTCTGCACTGGACCGTAACGGCGCGATGGCGGCGGAGCATGACTCGTGGTCATGCAGGCACATCGACTCCCACTCGGCGGGCCAATATCCGCAGGTCTTCCGAAACGGACCGACGGCGTGCCCGGTGCACCATGGCGACCACCGAGTCCCGCACCATCGGATTGACGCTGAACGGCACCGGCGCGGCCCGCTCGGCATTGATGAACGCGACCAGGGCCGCACGGTCGGTCTTGCCGGAGTGTGCCAGCGCCCGCCCGAGATGTAGCCAGTACGCCTGACGCCGGTTGGCCACGTTCAGCCGGCGCGGCTCGATCGAGCGCGCCAACTCGATCACCCGGTTGTACTCGCCCAACTCGGTGGCTACCGCCATCCTCCACAGGCCCACGTTCGTCGGCCCGAACGCCAGCACGTTGAACCCGATCCCATCCGCCGGGTCGCCGAGGGTGCTGGCTTCCTCCGCGGCTTCGGCCAAGTGCGCGTGCGCGTCGTCGGGCCGCTGGTCGACGGCGCACACCAGCGACGCCGACAGATGCAACTGGCCCAAGGTCTGGCGGACCTGCGGGTCCGACGCCTGCTCCTGCAAGGCCGTCAACGTCTTGTCCGCCACGCGGCTGGTCGTCGGGGCCGACTCGATCGGCATGGCGAGCGTGTAGACGAACCGGGTCGACCCGATCCACGCCGGATCCTGCGCCTCGCGGGCCGCGTTCACTGCGACCCGGGCCGCGAACAACGCCATATCCCGGTACCCGAGGCTGCTCATACACTCCGACGCGCAATGACCAACCTGAGCCAGTCGCCGTGGCTCGTATGCCGCCGCGTCGAGCAGCAGGCCCGGCAGCATGGCCGCGATCGGCCCGTACTCCGACCGGGCCCGCAACCTCGTCACGTGTTCGACCGCGGCGGCCAGCTCCTCCGGCGTCCGGGTCGGCATACGGCGCTCGTCCTCGTCGATCTCGATCAGCGCTACCCGCAGCGCAGGGACGGCCTGCTCAATCTCGGCCTTCGACGGATCGGTCCGGTCGTCGGGCTGGCCGAGCAGGTCGGCGACGGACACCCGGAGCGCTCCCGCGATGGCGACGAGGGTGGAGCGGCGTTCGATCCCCTTGCGGCCCGACTCGACGTGGGAGATGAAGGACTGGGTGACATCGGCGAGTCCGGCCAGGACAGTCTGGGTCATGCCGCGGCGCCTGCGCCAGTAGGCGATACGGGCGCCGATGTTGTCCATGGTGGCGGTGCTCCCACCTAACGGTCTGGGCGCGGGCCCGCCGTCGCTGGACAGCGGGCCGCCTTACTCGAAGCGTACCGAGGCGCTACTCCTGCCGCTGGCCGCGAGGTACAGGTTTGACATCGCTGCCTGGGAGGGCTTCGCGGTCTTTCGCCGGCTACGCGAATTGCAGTGCCTAGACCAGTGCAGGTTCCGGAAACGCCCGGGCGAGGGCGGCGGTTCGGCTGGAGACCTGGAGCCGCTCGAAGATGTTCTCAAGGTGTTTGCGGACGGTATTCTCGGTCACGTGAAGATGGCGGGCGATCTGGGTGTTGCTGAAGCCGGCGCCGACCAGGCGCATCAGTTCCCACTGCCGGGGAGTGAGCACCGGAATACCGAGCCGACGTCGCCGCACCTGTAGGTGCGCGGCGTGTAGGTGGGGACGCAGCAGGATGAACATTGCGCGGTCGCGTTCGCTGAAGTCCGGGTCCGTACGACCACGGTGGATGAGTAGCCGCAGTTGACGGCCCGGGCCGTCGGGCAGGCACAGCATCATCGAGTGGTCAAGGTCGAGGGGCCCGGAAAGCTCGACGTACATCGGCGTCTGACGGTGTTCGCGCAGCGTGCAGAAGTCGGTGGTCTTGGTGACGCTGCGGAAATCGCCGGTGCGCTCCGGGTAGGAGCAGGACGAATCCGGGTACAGCGCCCAGTAGACCTCTTCGTCGTCGGGCTGATAGCGGGGTTCGCCAAGGTTCTGCTCGAAGTAGTACCAACGGCGTTCCACATCAATCCCGTCGAAGTCGAGCAGCGTGCCGGGAATGAGTGCCTTCAGCCCTTCCAGCGTCGACCACGGTAGCCCTTCGCCGTCGTCGCCCAGGTCCGGGGCGTTGACGATCCGGAGCATGGCGTGAAGATCATTCTCGCCGAGGAAGACCGGTGTCGTCATGACGGTCACCCCTCTCACGATCGGGCCGACCCGTCACGACCACCGTAGACCTCTGCCGCCGGCGCCGACCATACGAGAAAGCTCGTATGGTGGCGGCTCGCGACGATGCATAGCGTCGTGTGGAGCTCACCGGCGGGAGGCTCTCATGCAGCGGAAAGCAGCCATTCCATTGGCGATTCTGTTGATGGCCACCGGGCTTATTGTGGCCAGAGGGATCAGCGTGTCTGGCGATAGCTCCACGGCAGAGACCGGTGGCCCGGTTTCGGAAACCTATCGCATCGACCGCCCCACCGGCGGCCCGGTTGTCGTCGACCTCGACGGCTACACGATCTATCGGTTCGACCAGGGTCCAGAGTTGGTGGCCAGGCAACGAACCGCACGAGTGGACCCATGGCCGGAGCGGCGTCTGGTCAGGTGTGACGGCGGCTCTCCGGCGGGGTGGCGGCCCGTGGCCTACTCGCGGACCACCCAACTTCACGGCGTGGACCGCAGGCTGCTCGGAAAGGTCGAGCGAGCGGACGGCACACTCCAGCTCACCATCGGCGGCTGCCCTGTCTACACCTATGTCGGAGACCGCAAGCCCGGCCAGATCAACGGCCGCGGCATCGATGGGGTGTGGTTTGCGGTCACGCCGGCTGGCACGAGTGCCACGACCTCCTACTGCCGACTCTGGGGATAGCAGTCAGCTGAGCGCCTCCTCGGCGGCGGCGAGGAACTCGTCGTTCTCCGCGGGGGTACCGATGGTTACGCGTACCCCGTCGCCCTGGAACGGGCGGACGATCACCCGGTGCCGTTCGCACCCGGCGGCGAACTCGTTCGCCTTGTCGCGCAACGGAAGCCAGACGAAGTTCGACTGGGTGTCGGGTACCTCGGGCAGCAGCTTGCGGACCGCGGCCTGGACCCGCTCGCGCTCGGCGACCACCAATTCGACCCGGCGGTGCATCTCCTCCTCGGCGTCCAGCGCGGCGAGCGCGGCTGCCTGGGCCAGCACGTTGGACGAGAACGGGGTGGTGACTTTGCGGACCGCGTCAGCGACCGGCGCGGCGCCGATGAGGTAACCGATCCGCATACCCGCGAGGCCCCACGCCTTGGAGAACGTGCGCAGCACCACCACGTTGGGCCGGTCGCCATAGGTGGTGAGGCCGTCCGGTACGCCCGGGTCGGTGACGAACTCGTGGTATGCCTCGTCGAGCACGACCAGCGTGGTGTCCGGTACCGCGTCGAGGAAGGCATCCAGTTCAGCCTTGCGGACCACGGTACCGGTGGGGTTGTTGGGGTTGCAGACGAAGACCAGCCGGGTGCGCGGGGTCAGCGCGGCGGCCATCGCGGTCAGGTCGTGCGCGTGGTCACTCCGGTTGGGTATGCGCACGCTCACCGCACCGGTCGACTGGCTGATGATCGGGTAGGCCTCGAATGACCGCCACGCGTAGAGGATTTCGTCGTCCCCGTGTACGCAGGTGGCCCGGGCCAGGTGCTCGGTCAGCGCGACCGAGCCGCAACCGGTGGCGATGCGGGCCGGGTCCACGCCGAGCCGTCCGGCCAGCTTCTCGCGCAGTGCCACGGCAGCCAGGTCGGGGTACCGGTGGCTAAGCGCGACCGCCTCGGCGACCGCCTCCGGTACCCCGGGCAGTGGCCCGTACGGCACCTCGTTGCTGGCCAGCTTGATCGCGCCAGGCACGGTGCGTCCCGGTACGTACGAAGGAATCGCGTCAAGATCCGGGCGGGTGAGGCTCATGGGTTTCTCCTGAACTCATTACCGGGGTGGTCTCGTGGCCCTTCCGTCCACTGTGGACGACCACGGTCCCGGCGAACCGGTCGTGGAGGGCCAGCCGCAGCGGACCGCCGAAGAGTGGCGACAGGGCGTCGAACAACTGGAGCAGAAACCCTACGCCGCAACAGGTGTACAGCAGCACGGACAGGCCGAGCGGGTTCCATCGGCGCATCGAGCGCAGGTAGCCGAGCGGCTCGGTGGTCTCCAACGCCAGCACCCGGATGCCCACCGCGCGCTTGCCCAGCGTCTGCCCGCGCTGGGCGATCGCCGGTACCTCGTAAGCGAACCAGAGCGCAACCGCGATGAACGGGATCACCATGATGATCCACTGGGCCCGGCCGGGAATCGCCGGTACCGCGTCGGCATTGGGGTTGGCCTGGAGCATCTGCTCCTGGATCTTCCGTATCGCCGGCCAGATGTCGGACAGGTAGAGGTAGACCAGCCAGCCGTTGCCCACCACGTTGAGGGCGAGCAGCACCCCGAGGTCGATGAGCCGGGCCAGGAACCGCAGCCCGAGCGGCGCGAGCGGCAGCCCGTGCGGGCGCGGGACCCTGTAGAGCAGTCCGGGGATCAACAGGCTCGGAGGCGGTGGGCTGGCCGGCGAGGCTGGCGCGGGCCTCGGCGGCGGTGGCGGCCAGGCCTGCGGCGCACCGTTCGTGGGCGGTCCGGGCGGTGGGGGTACGTCGATCGGCAGCGCGTCGCCGATCCAGCCCTCGCCGTCCCAGTAGCGCTGGGTCGATGGTTCAGCCGGATCCTTGTACCAGCCGGGGGCCAGCTCGTTCACGCCGCTACCCTCACCACGACGGTACCGGCCGCCTTGTCGTGCAGGGTCTGCTTCTGCTGGTCCCAGAGCTGCCACAGCCCGTCGATGTAGGCGCCGGGGCCGGCGAAGCCGAGCAGGACCTGGATCCCCCAGCGCTTGCGCGCGGCGGACACACCCATCGGCTCCCCGGTCGTGGCATCGACGATCTTCAGCCTCAGCACCCGCTTGCCCACCGTCTGGCCCTTCCGCAGCTGATACGTGACCTGGTAGAGATAGGTCACCAGCAGGTTCATCCCGAGGATGCCGAAGAACCCAGCGACGAAGGTCAGCATGAACGGGGCGAAGTTCGGGATCTCGCCGTGCGACTGCGCGTCGACCGCGTCCAGGTAGGGCACGAAGAACACCAGAACCATGAACAGCAGCATGGGGATGAACAGGACCGCGGTGAGGATGAGGGTGTCCAGGAGGTAGGCGAGCAGCCGGTCGCCGAACTCGGCCAGGGGCGCGCCACCGGGGCCGGTCGGCTTCGGCCGGTACACCGGCGGCGCGCCGTACCGGTGTGGCACGCCATACCCGTCGGATGGCGGCGCTGCGTATCCGGGCGGTGGGTAGCCCTGGTGCGGATAGCTCGGAGGCGGCTGGGTCACCGGGTAAGTGTCGCAGGTCGCCGCGAGTTACAGGTTGCCGCGTCGCTCCTGTTCCCGCTCGATCGCCTCGAACAGCGCCTTGAAGTTGCCCTTGCCGAAGCCGAGCGAGCCATGCCGCTCGATCAGCTCGAAGAACATGGTCGGCCGGTCCTGTACCGGCTTGGTGAAGATCTGCAGCAGGTACCCGTCCTCGTCCCGGTCCACCAGGATCCGCCGCTTGCGCAGCTCCTCGATCGGTACCCGGACGGTCCCGATCCGGGCCCGCAGCCCCGGATCGTCGTAGTACGAGTCCGGCGTCTGCAGGAACTCCACCCCGGCCGCCCGCATCGCGTCCACGCTGCCCAGGATGTCGCCGGTCGCCAGGGCCACGTGCTGGGCGCCCGCACCGCCGTAGAACTCCAGGTACTCGTCGATCTGCGACTTGCGCCGCGACACCGCCGGCTCGTTGAGCGGGAACTTCACCTTCCGGGTGCCGTTGGCGACCACCTTGCTCATCAGCGCCGAGTAGTCGGTGGCGATGTCGTCGCCGACGAACTCGGCCATGTTGGTGAAGCCCATCACCCGGTGGTAGAAGTCCACCCACTCGTCCATGTGGCCCAGCTCCACATTGCCGACCACGTGGTCGATCGCCTGGAAGAGCCGGCGGGGTTGGTGCGGCCGGCGCGGCACGATCGGGTCGTGCGCCACGAAACCGGGCAGGAACGGGCCGGTGTACCGGGACCGGTCGACCAGGGAGTGCCGGGTGTCGCCGTACGTCGCGATGGCGGCCAGCCGTACCGTGCCGTGCTCGCCGGTCACGTCGTGCGGTGCTTCCAGCCCGGTGGCACCCTGTCCGGTCGCGTACGCGTACCCGGCGTCCACGTCCGGTACCTCCAGGGCGATGTCCCGGATCCCGTCGCCGTGCCGGGCGTGGTGCGCGGCCAGCGGGGTACCGGCCCGGACCGAGCCGGCGAGGACGAACCGGACCGAGCCGGCGGCGAGTACGTACTCGGCGGTGTCGGGGTACCCCTGCTCGGGGCCGCGATAGGCGATGCAGGTCATGCCGAACGCGGTGGAGTAGAAGTGCGCGGCCTGCCGCGCGTTTCCGACCACGAACGCGAGGTGGTCCAGCCCGCGTACCGGGAACGGGTCCTCCCGGATGTCGTGCTCGACGGCGCCGACCAGCTCATCCAGGTTGACGGTTTCAGTCTGGGTCCGCATTGTCAGAGCATCACCACGGCTTGGCTGATTGAGCAACCGACGTCCGTTTGCCTGGACAATCTGTCCAACCCATGATGGGTCGGTGAGCACCGGTACCCAACCCGTCGACCGCCTCGACGCGCGGCTGATCGCACTGCTGACTGTCCAGCCCAGGATCGGTGTCCTGGAGTGTGCCCGGCGGCTCGGGGTGGCTCGCGGCACGGTACAGGCCAGACTGGACAAGTTGTCCGACCGGGGAGTGATCCGAGGTTACGGGCCGGACATCGCGCCGGCCGCCCTCGGGTACGGGGTGACCGCCTTCGTCACCCTGGAGATCAGGCAGAGCACCGGGCACGACCCGGCGGCGGCGCACCTCGCCACCATTCCGGAAGTGCTGGAGGCGCACACCATCACCGGCTCCGGGGACCTGCTCTGCCGGATCGTCGCGCGCTCCAACGCCGACCTGCAACGGGTGATCGACCAGGTGGTGGCATACCCGGACATCGTCCGGGCGTCGACGATCATCGCGCTCGCCGAGCAGATCTCCTACCGCACGCTGCCGCTGGTCGAGTCGGCGGCCAGCGGCTGAGCGTCCCGGGTCAGCCGGTGACGCAGCTCGACGTGACGAAACTGCACCGCGATCCCGGACAGCCGCATCAACCCGGCCGAGTATGCCCAGTCCAGGAACCGTGCGGGGCGAGCCGGCAGCCGGCCCTGCCGGGCGAGCATCCGGGTGGCCACCAGGTAGAGCGGCCACGGCGCGCCGGCCCGGAGGAACAGTCCCATCAGCATCGCGACCGCGAGTCCGGTCCCGGCGCTCAGCCCGCGGCCCACGTCGTCGACGAGCTCCACCGCGATCGCGGGCAGGAGCACGACGACAAGTTCGTAGCGCAGGTTCTGGCCGACCAGGCGACTGGGTCGGTCGATCGCGGTGGGCGCGGCGGCCGAGTTGACGGCGAGCGCGTAGGTCACCCCGTAAGCGACCCCGATCGCGATACCGGTGCCCGATGCCGAGGGGCGGATCAGCAGGACGCCCAGTCCGACCACCAGGATGCCGCCCACGGACCAGCCCAGCAGGCTGGTCGCGATGACGCGCCGGGTCGTCGCGGAGCGGAACCTGTGGAAGTCCAGGCGCTGCGCCCGGACAGACCGTTGATGCGCCGGTGAGCCGGGAGCCGGCGGGTCCTGGTAGGAGGCGTGGATCAACACCCAGTAGGCGGGGATGGCCAGGAGGCCGATGACGAGCCCGACCCAGGTGACCGCGTCGTAAGGAAGGAAGGCGCCGGTGTGGTATGCGAACAACGCCCCGGTCATCACAAACAGGGCCGTGCTCAGGCCGGCATACCGGCGGACGGCGCGGGACCTGGCGTGCCGTCCGGGATCCGGGGCGGGCAGGTCGGCGGTACGCCAGAGGTCGTACAGGTTGAGGTCGACCGGGGAGCCGCCGTGCGCGCCCATCCAGCTCAGGTGTTCGGCGAGGGTACGCAGCCAGTGGGTGACCTGGTCGACGTCGTAGTGCCCGCCGCCGGGGCGGGGATGGTTCTGCACGGTCGCCGGAATCAGCCGGGCGAACAGGTGCTCGTCGAGCTGGTCGGCCGGGATCGTCAACAGCTCGTCGGGGTTGCTGGCCGGATCGTGGTAGGCGGTAACGGTCAGGTACAGCCGCAGGGGCGAGGTCAGGCAGGTGGCGAGCGGACCGGTCCGGTCCACGTCGAGCTGGCGCAGTACCCGTAGCCACCGGTGCTCGACGCCGGGTGGCTTGGTCGGGTCCGGGAACCGGTACGTCAGCCAGGCGGCCACCTGCTCGACGCTGAGCGGCTGGATCCGTACGGCGGTGGCGTCCTGGACCACTTCGGGGCCGTCCGGCTGGTCGGCGAGCTGCCGGTACCGGTGCTCCCGGGAGGTCAGCAGCACGGGACGCAGCCCGGTACCGGTCGGCTGGTTCAGGGCCCGTACCGCGGCCCGGGCCCGTACCGGCGGCTGGTTGTCCGGGTCCATCTCGTCGAGCCCGTCCAGTACCGGCAGGATCCAGCCCTGCTCGACCAGCGCGCGGGCGACCGGGGCCCGGACGCCGTACACGGACACCAGATGCGCGCCGATCCAGGCGTCCAGCCGGCGGCTGAGCGCGGTCGGGTCGAGCCCGTCCCCGAGGTCGAGGTCGGGCAGGCTGAGCCGGACCGGCACCCGCAGGCGTACCCCCGGCTTGGGGTCTTCCTCCGGCAGTGCCCCGATCAGGTCGAGCAGCCCGCGGATCGCCAGCACCGTCTTGCCGGCGCCCGGGTCGCCGAGGACGACCAGCCGGCCGCGCTGCAGCTCGCGGTAGAAGCCGGCGATGGTGTTCAGCGAGCCGGACTCGCCGCCGCCGTCGCTGCGCCAGCGCACCAGCGCGGCTTCGAGTTGGGCGTAGCCGACGTTGGCCGGCCGGGCGTCGCCGGTGTCGGACAGCAGCCGCTGCTGGATCGCCGCCTCGTGCCTGGCCACCGCGCCGGCCAGGTCCCGGGCGGCCAGCAGCAGCACGCCGTGGTCGCTGACCGGCGGGCGCAGCGAGATGCCGAACAGCGCCGCGCCGAGGCCGGCCACGGAGATCGGCAGGGCCAGCACGTTGGCGATCTCCGCGCCCCGGGTGCCCCGGGCCAGCATCCACCAGGTGGTCGCGGCCAGCACGACGAGCAGGCCGGCCGCCGCCCAGGCCGAACTGCGCTGCGACCATACCCGCGCCGACCCCATGGCAAGCATCTTTGCCGGACGGCCCGGGCACAGCCAAACCGCGCTGGTACCGGCCCCCGCGCCCGGCCCGACCGTGCCACAATCGGCGCTTGCATTCCCTACCTCAGGACTGGCGATGAACCCCAACCCCGCGGACCCCTGGTCCGACCCGACCGCGGCGCCGCCGCCTCCGTCGGGCGGCTACCCGCCACCGGCCTACCCGCCCGCCGGCCAGTACCCGCCCGCCGGACAGTACCCACCACCCGGGCAGTACCCACCGGCTGGGCAGTATCCGCCGCCACCGCAGTACCCACCCCAGTACCAGCCGGCCCCGTACCAGCAGCCGGGCCCGTACCAGCAGCAACAGCCGCCGATGTCCTGGCCGGCGCCGCCCCCGCCGGCGAAGAGGAGCGGCAGTAAGGTCCTCTGGCGGATCCTCTCGGTGGTCGCCGTGATCATCGTGGTCGTGGTGGTTCGCGTCGGCCTGCGGGCGGTGTTCAACCACTTCTGACCCACCCGTCGCTACTGTCTCCGCATGGCGAAGGGGAAGGCGTTCGGCCGGTTCGAAGCCGCGCTCGGCGTGGTCGGGTTGCTCGCGCTCGGCGCCGCGTACGCCATGGTCACCGGGTGGAATCCGCTGCCCGCCCTCCAGGACTGGCTGGTGCACAGCCGGCTGATGTCCGAGCCCGAGCCGACCTGGGCGGTCACCGTCGCCGACCAGCCGGCGAGCGCGGTGGTCGCCGGCGGCGTGGTCGTGGTCGCGATGGGCAACCGGGTGGACGGCTACCTGCTCGCCGACGGGGCCCAGCAGTGGACCCGCGAGGTGGCGTGGAGTGCGGTCGCCGGGCTCGGCGCGGGCTCCGTCGTGGTCGCCGGAAAGCCGGAGCGGCGGGGGTACGAGGCGCTCGACCCGGCGACCGGACAGGTCGAGTGGTCGGACCCGACCGCGATCGGCGCGTGGACCTTCACCAACCTGGTGATCGGGCTCGCCTGCGGGCAGGACTTCAGCTGCGTACTGACCGCGCGGAGCCCGGCGAGCGGCACCGTGCGCTGGACCGCCACGGTGAGCGGGAACGGCCGGCCGCTGTCCGGGGCCAACCGGCCGCTGGCCGGGATCCGGGCGATGGGTCCGGCCAGTCCGGTACCGCAGCCGGTGCCGCCGGCGCTCGGGTTCCCGCTCGACGACGAGATCCAGGTGATCGGCACCGGGGACGGGTCCCGGCTGCACCGGTACCGCTCGAACGCGGCCGGCCGGGTCACGATGGCCGGCGGCCGGGCGGTGGTCACCAGCGGTACCTTCCGGGACGACACCTGCCGGTTGCACGTGGAGGGCCGGGACCCGGGCAGCGACCGGTCGGTCTGGCGCCGGGACGGGTACAACCTGCACACCTCCGCGGGTCTCGGCTGTGACCAGCGGACCAGTCCACGGGGCGGGGGTGGGCTGATCGCCGCGGTCAGCGCGGACGACCGGGACGTGCTGCTCGATCCGGCCACCGGCGCCGAGGTCTACCGGGCCGGACCGGGCCAGCAGATCATCGACACCAACGGGCACCTGGTCCTGGTCCGCGGCACCGACGGCCAGAGCATCGTGGCGATCAAGCTGGCCGGCGGTGGTACGGCGTGGGCGCGGACCGCGAACCGGTCGGTGAAGGTGGCGTTCGGCCCGTCGGTGGTGGTGGTCACCGACCCCGACGCGCAGCGGCTCACCGTGCTCTCCGACGGCGGGACGGTACTGGCCACCGTGTCGACCGACGCGACCGTGCTCGGGTACGCCGACTCCGGGCTGCTGGTCAACGGTGGCCGCCAGGTCGGCCTGCTCTCGTACGGCGGGGCGGGTCGGTAGCATCCAGCCCATGGGCACCCCGTTCGGCTTCTCGCCACTGCTCCCGCTCGGTCCGGATACCACCGGATACCGGCTGCTCACGACCGACGGCGTGGGGGTGGTGGACGGTCCGGGCGGCCGGCGGTTCCTGACCGTCGAGCCGGCCGTGCTGACCCGGCTGACCGCCGAGGCGATGCATGACATCGCGCACTACCTGCGCCCGGCGCACCTGGCCCAGCTGCGGTCGATCGTGGACGACCCGGCGGCCTCGCCCAACGACCGGTTCGTCGCGCTGGACCTGCTGCGCAACGCGAACATCGCGGCCGGCGGGGTGCTGCCGATGTGCCAGGACACCGGTACCGCGATCGTGATGGCTAAGCGTGGCCGGCACGTGCTCACTGAGGGTACCGACGAGGAGGACATCGCCCGCGGGGTGTACGACGCGTACACGAAGCTGAATCTGCGCTATTCCCAGCTGGCCCCGATCACCATGTGGGAGGAGCGCAACACCGGCTCCAACCTGCCGGCGCAGATCGAGATCTACGCGGGCGACGCCCACCCGGACAGCTACGAGTTCCTGTTCCTGGCCAAGGGCGGCGGCTCGGCCAACAAGTCCTACCTCTACCAGGAGACCAAGGCGCTGCTGAACCCCACGCGGATGCTCCAGTTCCTGGAGGAGAAGCTGCGGCTGATCGGTACCGCCGCGTGCCCGCCGTACCACCTGGCCATCGTCATCGGCGGCACCAGCGCGGAGTACGCCCTCAAGACCGCGAAGTACGCCAGCGCCAAGTACCTCGACGCGCTGCCCACCCGCGGCAGCGAGACCGCGCACGGCTTCCGGGACGTCGCCCTGGAGGCCGAGGTGCTGGAGCTGACCCGGCAGTTCGGCATCGGTGCCCAGTTCGGCGGGCGGTACTTCTGCCACGACGTACGGGTGGTCCGGCTGCCCCGGCACGGCGCCTCCTGCCCGGTCGCGATCGCGGTGTCCTGCTCGGCCGACCGGCAGGCACTCGCGAAGATCACCGCGGCGGGCGTCTTCCTGGAGCGGCTGGAGACCGACCCGGCGCACTTCCTGCCGGACGTGCGGCTCGACGAGGGAGAGGTCGTGCGGATCGACCTCAACCGGCCGATGAGCGAGATCCGCGCCGAGCTGTCCCGGTACCCGGTGAAGACCCGGCTGGCCATGACCGGACCGCTGGTGGTGGCCCGGGACATCGCGCACGCGAAGATCGCCGAGCGGCTGGACGCGGGCGAGCCCATGCCGGCATACCTGCGCGAGCACGCGGTCTATTACGCCGGTCCGGCGAAGACCCCGCAGGGGTACGCCTCGGGCTCGTTCGGGCCGACCACGGCGGGCCGGATGGACGCATACGTCGAGCGGTTCCAGGCGGCCGGCGGCTCCCTGATCATGCTCGCCAAGGGGAACCGGTCGGCCCAGGTGACCAAGGCCTGCGCCGCCTACGGCGGGTTCTACCTCGGCTCGGTGGGTGGTCCGGCGGCCCGGTTGGCCCAGGACTGCATCCGCGAGGTCGAGGTGCTCGAATACCCCGAGCTGGGCATGGAAGCGGTCTGGAAGATTGACGTTGTCGACTTTCCGGCATTCGTAGTTGTGGACGATAAGGGCAACGACTTCTACGCGGAAACCACTAAACCGGTACTAACGGTTGGGCGTCGGGCATGATCTGACCGTTTGTGGGTTGTCGCCTGGCTCGTGCCGGATGAGAATTGCCCGCGTGTCGCAACCCCCATACAACCCTTATGGGCCATACGGAACGCCACCGCAGCAGCCCGATCCGACGCTTCGGGCGCCGGTAGACCCATACGCAAGCCCTGGCCAACCGTCGTACGACCAGTCGGCCTACCCCGGCTCGCCGGCCTACCCGTCCTACAACGATCCGGTGGGCTACCCGGACCCGGTGTCCGGCTATCCCGGGTCCCCGCCGCCTTACTCGGCTCCCGGCTATGGCAACCAGGGTTACCCGCAGCAACAGCCCCAGCAGCCGTACTACCAGCAGCAGCCACCGCAGCAGCCGCCGCCCTACGGCTACCCCGGCTACCAGCAGCAGCCGCCCTCCGGTGGCGGCGGCAAGGGTGTCGTGGTCGCGCTGGTCGTCCTGCTGTTGCTGGTCCTGGTCGGCGGGGGGATCGCGGCCTTCGCACTGCTGGGCAACAAGTCGAAGGGGACCACCAACGCGCACACGTCCCCGCCGGCGACCAGCCAGAGCCCGACGCCGGCCCAGGCTGCGCTGCACACCGGGCCCCGGACCGGATACCTGATCGACAAGCCGGCCGGATCACGCAACTGGTCCACCCCGTTGGGTACCAACGGCGAGCTCTCTCTCGACCAGGCGGCCCAGCTGAGCAGCGACGCCAACGAGCGGCGCAAGATGCTCACCGAGAACAACTTCAAGGGCGGCGCGGTGCAGTGCTGGATAGGCACCGACCGCAGCGTGGTCGACGTCCGGCTCTACTTCTTCGACACTCCCGGGCACGCGGAGGCGTTCTTCAAGGACGACATCGACGCCACCTCCGCGGGGTACACCGCGGCGAACACCACGACGGTGCCGGGGGTACCGGGTGCCGAGATGTACGTCGACCCGAAGAAGGACGACCAGGGATACGTGAACGCGATCGCCATCGGCCTCAAGGACGACGTGGTGTTCGTGGTGTCCCTCGGCGAGAAGGCCGACAAGCTGGACACCACCCTGCCGTACAGCCTGATGCTCAAGCAGTACCAGAAGCTGTAACCGGCCTCGTCGAGCCCGCGCCCCGCACGAAGCGGTGGCGCGGGCTCGCTGTTTACCCCCTCGGCGGTAAGGATGGGGGCATGGACGGATACCGGATCGAGCGCGACACCATGGGCGAGGTACGGGTACCGGCGAACGCCCTGTACCGGGCACAGACCCAGCGGGCGGTGGAGAACTTCCCGATCTCCGGGCGGGGCCTGGAGCCGGCCCACATCGCGGCACTGGCCCAGATCAAGGCGGCCGCCGCACACGTCAACGCGGCCCTCGGGGTGATCCCGGAGCCGGTGGCCAAGGCCGTCGAGGCGGCCGCCGCGGAACTGGAGCACGGCGAGCACGCCGATCAGTTCCCCATCGACGTGTTCCAGACCGGCTCCGGTACCTCGTCCAACATGAACATGAACGAGGTGCTCGCCACGCTTGCCGCGCAGCGCCTGGGCGAGCCGGTACACCCCAACGACACGGTCAACGCGTCGCAGTCGTCCAACGACGTGTTCCCGTCCTCGATCCACCTGGCCGCGACCCAGGCGATCGCGCGGGATCTGCTGCCCGCACTTGAACACCTGGCGTCCACATTGGACAGTCGAGCGGCGGAGTGGCGCGAGTTGGTGAAGGCGGGGCGTACCCATCTGATGGACGCCACGCCGGTCACCCTCGGCCAGGAGTTCTCCGGCTACGCCGCGCAGGTGCGTTACGGCGTCGAGCGGCTGCGCGACAGCCTGCCCCGGCTGGCCGAGCTGCCACTCGGCGGCACCGCGGTGGGCACCGGCATCAACACCCCGCCGGGTTTCGCGGCGGCGGTCATCGCCCGGCTGGCCGAGGTGACCGGCCTGCCGCTGACCGAGGCGCGCAACCACTTCGAGGCGCAGGGCGCGCGGGACGCGCTGGTCGAGACCTCCGGCCAGCTCCGGGTGGTCGCGGTCGGGCTCTACAAGATCGCCAACGACATCCGGTGGATGGGCTCCGGCCCGCGCGCCGGGCTCGCCGAGGTGCACCTGCCCGACCTGCAACCGGGGTCCTCGATCATGCCGGGCAAGGTCAACCCGGTGGTGTGCGAAGCGGTCCGGCAGGTCGGCGCCCAGGTGATCGGGAACGACGCGGCGGTCGCGTTCGCCGGTTCCCAGGGCGACTTCGAGCTCAACGTGATGCTTCCGGTGATGGCCCGCAATTTGTTGGAGTCGATCCGACTGATCGCCGCGGTGGCCCGGCTGTTCGCCGACCGCTGCGTCGCCGGGATCACCCCTGACGAGAACCGGATGCGGGAGTACGCGGAGGGTTCGCCCGCGATCGTCACGCCACTCAACCGCCACCTCGGGTACGACGAGGCGGCGGCGGTCGCCAAGCAGGCGCTCGCCCAGCGGCGGACCATCCGTGAGGTGGTGGTGGAACGCGGGCACCTGGCTTCCGGCAAGCTCACCGAGGCGCAGCTCGACGAGGCTCTGGACGTGCTGCGGATGACTCGTCCTTGATTGATTGCGGTCAAGATTGGGTACTGTGAGCCCGTGCTCGTCGTGACCATGGAAAACCTGCCCGGCTACCAGCTCCGGGCGATTCTCGGCGAGGTCGTCGGCGTGACGGCCCGGCCGCAGAACAAGTTCACCGAAGGTGTCCGTTCGTTGACGGACAGCCTGACCGAGTCCGGCGAGCAGTATCTTGTCGCCGGCCGGCGCGAAGCCGTCGAGCGGATGGCCTACCACGCCCGGGAGTTGGGCGCCAACGCGGTCCTCGCGATGCGTTTCGACCATCGGATCATCTCCCCCGACTGGGTGGAGATCTGCGCCTACGGGACGGCGGTGGTGGCGGTTCCGCGACAGCGGGTACCCCGCCAGCTCCGGCCGCAGGCCGCGGCTCCGCCGAACCCGCCACCGACGTTCTACGAGACCACCATGACGGGAGAGGCGCCGGCATAGACCGCGGCTGATTTCCAGCCGGCCGGAACTTCGAGACGATCGCCGAGATATCAGCTCAAGGCGGTGGCGATCGCGGTGGCGGCCTGCCGCACCGCCGGCCCGACCGTACCGGCATCGAGTGGAGCGAGCGCGACCACTCCGACACTCGCCTCCAGCCCCTCCACCCCGAGGACCGGCGCGGCCACCCCGTACGCCCCCGGCTCCAGCTCACCGCTCGTGGTGACCGCGTCCACCCCACCGGTACGCCCGGCCAGGATCGCCCGTCCCGCGGCTCCCCGTTCCAGCGGGTGCCTCGACCCGGTCCGGTACGCCACGTGGAACCGGGTCCAGCTCGGCTCCACCACGGCGAGCGCGACCGCCTCGGTACCCTCGGCGACGGTCAGGTGTGCCGTTGCGCCGACCCGTTCGGCCAGCTCCCGCAACGCCGGCAGGGCCGCGTCGGCGACCAGTGGCTGGGCCCGCCGGGCGAGGTGCAGCACCCCGGCGCCCAGCCGCAGCCGGCCGGCCTGGTCGCGCCGGATCAGGCCGTGCGCGACCAGGGTCGCGGCCAGCCGGTAGACGACCGCGCGGCCGACACCCAACCGGCCGGCCGCCTCGGTGACCGTCAACCCGCCGGGCGTGTCCGCCACGAACTGGAGCAGTCGCAGGCCCCGGTCCAGCGTCTGCGCCGTCTCCTCCACGTCATGCGAGGGTACGCGGCGGGCTACCCGACCGGGTCCAGTTCCGGGGTCGACCGTACGGACGGCCGGCTAACCGGTTCGAGACCGGCCTGTGCCGGCCGTTACCCTTTGAGGGTGACGCTGCGCCTGTACGACACGGTGACCCGATCGGTACGTGACTTCGTCCCGAAGTCGCCTGGCCAGGCGAGCATCTACCTGTGTGGGCTGACCGTGCAGTCCGGCCCGCACCTCGGCCACCTTCGCTCCGGCGTGAGCTACGACGTGCTGCGCCGCTGGCTGGTCCACTCCGGCTACCAGGTGCGCTTCGTCCGCAACATCACCGACATCGATGACAAGGTGCTGGCCAAGGCGATCGAGCAGGACCGGCCGTTCTGGTCCATCGCCTACGAGAACGAGCTGACACTCGGGCAGGCCTACCGGATGTTGGGGGTGTTGCCGCCGACCTACGAGCCGCGGGCGACCGGCCACATCCCGGAGATGCACGAGCTGATCAAGCGGCTGATCGAGGCCGGGCACGCGTATGTGGCCGACGACGGCTCCGGCGACGTGTACTTCGACGTCCGGTCATACCCGGACTACGGCGTGCTCTCCGGGCAGAAGGTCGAGGCGATGGAGCCGGCCGCCGACGCGCCGGAGCGGGCCAAGCGCGACCCCCGCGACTTCGCGCTCTGGAAGGGCGAGAAGAAAGAGGAGCCGGCCGACGCGTTCTGGCCCTCGCCGTGGGGACCGGGCCGCCCGGGCTGGCACATCGAGTGCTCGGCGATGTGCTGGCGCTACCTCGGCGACGAGTTCGACATCCACGGCGGCGGGCTGGACCTGGTGTTCCCGCACCACGAGAACGAGATCGCCCAGTCGAAGGCGGCCGGGCTCGGGTTCGCCCGTTACTGGGTACACCACGCGCTGCTCAACTTCGGTACCACCAAGATGAGCAAGTCCGTCGGCAACGTCATCGACCTCGACACCATCGCCGCGCTCGGTATCCGGCCGGTGGAACTGCGCTACTACCTGTCCGCTCCGCACTACCGGTCGATGGTCGACTTCTCCGAAGCCGCGATACACGAGGCGGCCACCGCATACCAGCGGCTGGAGAACTTCGTCGAGCACGCGGTGGAGCGGGTCGGGGCGGTCGAGCCGGGGGTGTTCTGCGCAGACTTCGTCGAGGCAATGGATGACGACCTGAACACCTCGCGGGCGTTCGCCGCCATTCACGAGACGGTACGCGCCGGCAACACGCTGCTGGCCGAGGGGAAGGACGCGACCGGGCCGCTGGCCAGTGTCCGGGCCATGCTCGGGGTGCTCGGGCTGGATCCGCTCGACCCGCACTGGGGCGCTACCGGCGGCGGCAGCCTGAAGTCCACTGTGGACGCTCTGGTCACCCTCGCGTTGCAGCAGCGGGAGCTGGCCCGGCAGCGCAAGGACTGGGCCGCCGCCGACGCCATCCGCGACCAGCTCAGCCAGGCCGGCGTGACGGTCGAGGACACCCCGCACGGACCCCGATGGAGTGTGACCGATGCCCGGTAACTCGCAGCGGCGCGGAGCCCGCCGGACCACCCCGAAGAAGGGGCCGACGGTCGGTTCCGGCGGGGTACGCCGGGCCGGGCTGAAAGGTAAGGGACGGACCCTGCCGGCCGAGGAACGGCCGTGGCACAAGGGCTACTCGGGTGACGAGCCGCTGCCGGAGCGTACCGCCTGGAAGCAGGAGAAGGAGCGGCGCAAGGCCGCGGCCGAGGGGCGGGCTCCGAAAGTGGGGACTCCGGGCGGCGGGCGTCAGGGCAAGCCCGGTCCGAAGGTCAGTCCGGGGCGCAAGGCACCGGCCGCCAGGGACGCGCCGGAGCTGCTGGTCGGGCGCAACCCGGTGGTCGAGGCGCTGCGCACCCACATACCGGCGACCGCGTTGTACGTCGCGATCGGCATCGACATGGACGAGCGGATCAAGGAGGCGGTACGGACCGCCGCCGACCGGGGTATCGCGCTGCTCGAAGTCAGCCGCGCCGAGCTGGACCGGATGACCGGGGGAGTGCTCCACCAGGGCATCGGACTGTCCGTACCCCCGTTTGCCTATGAGCCCTTTGACGACCTGCTGGCCGCGGCGGCCGAGCAGACCGCGCCGCTGCTGGTCGCGCTGGACGGGGTGACCGACCCGCGCAACCTCGGCGCGGTGGTCCGCTCGGCGGCGGCTTTCGGCGCGCACGGCGTGTTCCTGCCGGAGCGGCGCGCCGCCGGAATCACCGCGACCGCCTGGCGCACCAGCGCCGGCGCGGCGGCCCGGCTGCCGATCGCGCACGTGACCAACCTGACCCGGGCGCTCAAGCGGTGCCAGGATGAGGGATTCCTGGTCGTCGGGCTGGACGCGGACGGCGAGACCTCGCTCTACGGGTTGGAGGCGGCAGTCGGACCGCTGGTGGTGGTCGTCGGCTCCGAGGGGCGGGGCCTGTCCCGGCTCGTCGGGGCCACTTGTGACCTGCGGGTGAGCATCCCGATGCAGTCGCTGGTGGAGTCGCTCAACGCCTCGGTCGCGGCGGCCGTGACCCTCGCCGAGGTCGCCCGCCGGCGCGCTACCGGCTAGCACTTACCATCGGGCGGTGACCGCACAGGGATTCGCGCTCGGGGTGGACCTCGGGACCTCCAACACGGTGGCGGTGCTGCGCTGGCCGGACGGGCGTACCCGGCCGTTGCTGTTCGACGGGTTACCGGTCCTGCCGTCGGCGGCGTACCTCGACCCGAACGGGATGCTGCACGTCGGGCGGGACGCGCTGCGGATGGCGACGCTGGACCCGTCCCGGTTGGAGCCCAACCCGAAGCGCCGGGTGGACGAGTCGACCGTACTGCTGGGTAACCAGGAAGTGTCCACTGTGGACCTGCTGGCGGCGGTACTCGCCGCGGTGGCCCGGGCCGCGGTCGAGGCGGTCGGCTTCCTGCCCCCGGCTGCGTTGACCTATCCGGCGTCGTGGGGCCAGGCCCGGCGGGCCGTGCTGGGTAACGCGGCCCAGCGGGCGGGCTGGCCGGCGCCCCGGTTGGTACCGGAGCCGGTGGCCGCCGCGCGCTACTTCGCCGATGTGCTGCGCCGGCCGGTGCCGGTCGGGGCGTCGATCGCGGTCTTCGACTTCGGCGGCGGGACGCTGGACGTGGCGGTGGTACAGAACACCGGCCAGGGGTTCAGCGTGCTCGGCGCGGGCGGGATCGAGAACCTCGGCGGGCTGGACGTGGACGCGGCTCTGGTGGATCACCTGGGCCGGCTGCTCGCCGGTACCGCCCCGGGCGCCTGGTCGGCGCTGACCCGGCCGGACAGCACCGTCCAGCTACGGGACCGGCGCCGGTTCTGGGACGACGTACGGGGTGCGAAGGAGATGCTGTCCCGGTCGGCGGTCGCGCCGGTGGCCGTACCCGGGATGGAGCAGGCGGTCCACCTGACCCGGGAGGAGCTGGACCGGGTCGCCGGACCGCTGCTGCAGCGGGCGGTGTACGAGACAGCCTCGGTGATCCGACGCTGCGGGCTGCGCCCGGACCAGCTCGCCGGACTGTTCCTGGTCGGCGGCTCGTCCCGGCTGCCGATCGTGGCCCGGCTGCTGCACACCCACCTGGGCATCGCCCCGACCGTACTGGAGCAGCCGGAACTGCCGGTCGCGGAGGGGGCACTGGCCGAGGTGGTACCCCCGGCTCCGGCTGCCGCGCCCACCCCGAACGGTGCGCCGACCAGCGGTGCGCCACCGATCTCCGGTCCGCCGGTCTCGCCCGGTTCGCCCGCCGCGCCGCCGGTGAGCCCGCCGGTGAGCCCGCCCGCCGGTCCGGCGCCGGTGCCGGCCGAGGAGCGCCGCCCGTGGTACCGCCGCCTGGTGACCTGGATCGCCGCGGGTGCCGCCGTGCTCGTGCTGGTCGCCGCCACCACGGTCGCGCTGCTCCTGCGCAGCTCATCTCCCGAGGTGACGTTCGCGGACCTGGTCGAGGTGACCCCCAGGGTGCCGACCGACGCGCAGAGCATCAGTTCGGCATTTACCGCAGTGAATGGCAATCAGGCCTACCTCGGTTACCAGCAGAGCGACGGGCTGCACCTGATCGGGTACGACCTGGCCGCGCACAAACCGCAATGGACCCGTACGGTCAAGTCGCCCGGTACCAGCTCGGCCAGCTGGCAGGGCCTGCTCGCGTTGCCGGACACGGTCATCGTGGCGGTCAATGTGTATACCGGCGACAGCCCGTACACCCTCTTCGGCGTCGACTCGACCGGTCAGCGCTGGCAGCACTCCTTCGCCAGCGCCGACGACTACCTGGTCACCAGCTCGGCCGTGGTGGTCATCGACAAGTCCGGCCACCAGCTGATCGGCCTCGACCCGCACAGCGGCGACCAGAAATGGTCGGTACCCGACATCAAGGACACGTACGGCTACAGCACCGATGCCATCTACCCGGTCTTCGACAGGGACGAGCTGACCGGGCCGGGCGGCTTCGGCGGGCTGCCCACCGGACCATTCGGCGACCGGCGGATCGTCGAGCTGAGCGGCGACCTGAGTGCCCGCGTGATCGACACGGCCAGCGGCGATGTGACCAGGACCAGAGGCAACATCGGCGACCCCCGCCAGGCCACCGTGCTCGCCTACGCCGACCGGCTCTACGTGGCCGCCGAGTCCAGCAAGTACCGGGTGCTCTCGTACGACCTGGGCACCCCCGGCGCGGGCAAGCTGGTCTACCCCGCCCCCGATCCAAAGGTTCGACTTCGGGCGATGTCTCCGTGTGGCGACCGGCTGTGCCTGCTCGACGAGCCCGGCTCGGACGAGAAGAGCGACGAGGTCATCGCGGTCGACCCGGGCTCGACCTCGGTGAAGTGGCGCAGGACGGTGCCCGGTGCCGACCTGCTGACCCCGCTGGGCGACGGGCTGATGGTGCAGAACACCAACTCCAGCGACCGCTACACGACGGTGTTCGGCGGGGACGGCACGGTGCTGCTGGGGGACAACGGAAAAGACCAGACGGGGGTACGCCTGACCGACGGTTCCGTGCTGCTGTTCACGAACACCCCGCAGCCCTTCGCCGGCGAGCAGAGCCTGTACGGATTCACCGTGCGCACGCACACCCTTAAATCGCTGGGCCATATCAATGAGGTCCGCTCGGCGAACTGCTCGTGGAACACCGAGCTGCTGGTCTGCCCGTCAGATACTGACTTCGGCGTCTGGCGCTTCGCTGCCTGAACCCGCCCCCGTGGCCTCCCCCGGGCTGGCCGGCCGGCGGTACCCGTGCGCGATGGTGACCAGCAGGGTGAGCGCGGCCAGCGCGCCGCCGCCGATCGCGCCCAGCCGGGCGTCGGACAGCGTGTCCTGGCAGCTGCGCTGCGGGTCCCCGCCCGGACCGACCTGCGTACCACCGGCGTCCGTACCGCGCAGCTTCGGATCCGACGGGTCCTCGCCGACGTACTGGTAGGCGGTGAAGTCGGTCTGCGGTGCGTGCAGGCTGCCGCAGAGGATGGTCACCCCGGCCTGATCCGGGATGTTCGCGACCGCGGTGAGCGGCAGGAACGGCAGGGCGATCGCGAGCGCGCAGCCCAGGAAGCCGAGGACCAGCGCGCCGACCCCGACCAGCGGCCGCGGCCGGACCCACAGGACTATCGAGAACAGCACGCCCAGCCCGCCGACCACCCAGGCGGCCACCACAACGAATCCCATGTCACCCTCCACGCCAAGGGCCGGAGCGGTCCCAGGAAGTGGGACCGCTCCGGCCGGTGCTGCGATTGCCTCAGATACGCTCGCCGGTCACCGCGTGGAACGCGTGGTGGTGGCCGACCCGCGGCTTGACGAACACGTTGTCACCCATCCGCGGGGTACGCCGGCCGTCGGTACGCACGGTGAACCGCTCGTCGATGCCACCGATGTTGGCGTGCCCGTAGACGTATGCGTCCGAGCCCAGCTCCTCGACCAGGTCGACGAGGATCGGCATGCCCTCTTCGGTCTCGGTGACCAGGTCGGTGTCCTCCGGACGGAAGCCGACGGTCACCCGGCCGTTGCCGCCCCCGGACTCCGCCGCGGCCACCTGCTGCCGGTCGAGCGGCAGGATCATGCCGGCGAAGTTGGCGCCGGCCTCGGTCAGCGGGACGGTCTTGATGTTCATCGCGGGGGAGCCGATGAAGCCGGCGACGAACACGTTCTGCGGCTTGTCGTACAGATGGCGCGGAGTGTCCACCTGCTGGAGCACCCCGTCCAGGAGTACCGCCACCCGGTGGCCCATGGTCATCGCCTCGACCTGGTCGTGCGTGACGTACACCGTCGTGGTGCCCAGCTGCGCCTGCAGCGCGGCGATCTGCGACCGGGTCTGTACCCGCAGCTTGGCGTCGAGGTTGGAGAGCGGCTCGTCCATCAGGAAGACCTGCGGCTTGCGGACGATGGCCCGGCCCATGGCAACCCGCTGCCGCTGGCCGCCGGACAGCGCCTTCGGCTTGCGGTTGAGGTACTCCTCCAGTTGCAGCAGCTTGGCGGCATTCTTCACGGCCGCGTCGATCTCGTGCTTCGGGGTCTTGCGCAGCTTGAGCGCGAAGGCCATGTTCTCGTACACCGTCATGTGCGGGTACAGCGCGTAGTTCTGGAAGACCATGGCGATGTCGCGGGACTTCGGTGGCAGGTTGGTGACGTCGCGGTCGTCGATGTAGATCGCGCCCGCGTCGACGTCCTCCAGACCGGCGAGCATCCGCAGGCTGGTCGACTTGCCGCAACCGGAGGGGCCGACCAGGACGAGGAACTCGCCGTCGCCGATCTCCAGGTTGAGATTGTCGACCGCCGGATGCGGGTTACCGGGGTAGATCCGCGTGGCATCGCGGTAGGTGACAGTTGCCATGGTGAAGCGCTTCCTTCCACCGGCAGGAACGTGCCGGACGATCCGAGTAAAAGGCTGGCGCGGCCGGATGGCCGAATGCCGATGTTGTTCAAACTAGACGTCCGGGGCAGCGCATGCCAAGGGCAGGCCCGGAGGCCGGGGCAATATATCCGCTTAATACCTGCTTGTGATAGCGGTACGGTGGCGGCGTACGATTCGCTACGGCTCGACCCGGTCGAGCCCGGCCGACGTGGCGCAACTGGCAGCGCACCGCACTTGTAATGCGTAGGTTGGGGGTTCGAGTCCCCCCGTCGGCTCAGACCTTCAGGTTGGCCAGCGCGTGTTCGAGGACGGCCAGCGGCTCCTGCTCGCCCGCGCCGATGTTGCGATATACCTCGGGCCGGCTCTGCGCGAGCACCCGTCCCCATACCAGGCCGACGATGGCGGCCACCACGACGATCCCGGGGATGCTCCAGGTCAGCAGCGGGCCGGCGTCGGGGCCGAGCAGCGAGCCGAGGTTGAGCACCATGACCAGGAAGATGGCGGCCAGCGCCAGGGCGCCGAGGGCCGGAGCCCAGATCCGCTGCCACAGCGACTCACCGGTACCGGCGCCCCGCCGGAAGAAGCCGATGACCGACAACGAGCCGGCGAGCATCAGCAGGTTGACCCCGATCGCGGCGATGGCGGCGAGCCAGGTGAACAGGGTGGTGACCGGGTTGGCGTCGGCCAGCACGAACGCCAGCACCACCACCAGCGCGATCAGTGACTGCAACAGCGAGCCGCCGATCGGGGCGCCGCCCCGGTGACCGTCGCGGATGCTGCCCAGCCGGGCCGGGAGCACCCGCTCGCGGGCCATGCCGAAGATGTACCGGGCGACCGAGTTGTGGAAGCTGATCATCGCGGCCAGGATCGAGGTGATCAGCAGGAGCTGGGCCAGCGCCGAGATCGCCCCGCCGTAGTGCAGCTCGATGATGGAGAACGGGATCCCGGACGCCGGGTCACCGGCCGCGGCGATGACTGCGGGGGTGGGTCCGGCCGGGGTGCTCACCGGGTCCACGCCGACCGCGACGGCCATCGCCCAGCTGCTCAGCGCGTACAGCACGCCGATGAAAATCAGCGAACCGAAGGAGGCCCGGGACACGGTGTGGTGCCCGCGCGCCTCCTCGCCGTAGAAGGGACCGCTCTCGTAGCCGACGAACGCGGCGATACTCAGCGCGAACACACCACCGACACCGTTGACCAGCAGGCTGCCCGGCGAGAGCGGCTTGAAGGTGATGTCGTGCGCCGGGTGGGTGAACGAGGCGAAGTCGAACAGCACGATGACGGCGATCTCCAGGACCAGCAGGATGGCCAGTACCCGGGCGTTGATGTTGATGTGCAGCACACCGAGCAGGCCGACCACCGCCCACGCGGTCAACGACCAGGCCCACCACGGGCCGCCGAACTGCCCGCTGATGATGGCGCCGAGCAGGCCGTAGAGGCAGATCTGGATGCAGTTGTACGCGACCAGAGCCACCGTGCCACCGGCCATCCCCCAGGTGCGCCCGAGTCCGCGGGCCAGCAGCGCGTAGAACGTGGCGGCGTGCAGGACATACCGGGTCATCGCCACGTAGCCGACGGTGAAGAAGGCGAGGGCGGCGGCCAGGACGAGGAAGGACAGCGGCACGCCGAGCACCCCGGTGCTGGCATAGGTCTGCACGACCGAACCGGCGAGCACGGTCATCGGCGCGGACGCCCCGACGCAGAAGAAGAACAGCGAGCCGGTACCGATGCTCTTGCGGGCCAGGCCGCTCGGAGCCGTCATCGTGGGGGTCTCCTCATCTCAGAACCGACCGGTGGTCGTCAGTCACGAGAAAGATACAGGCTGATATCACCGGGTCGACACACACGCTGTGCGCCTGCCCAGCGGGACGCGAGAATACGCCACGATTGTGTCCAATGTGGAACGGCCTACATTATGGGACGCTACTTCCGCTCACCGGTAGAGTGACGATGCTTAGCTTGGGTAGTTGTACATTCATCTCCGTTCTTCCACCGATTAAGCTGATGCCTCCGCGACCTCGGGCAGTGGCTCGCCAACTTCACACGTCATCTGGGAGGCCCCCCTCGTGGCTAGTGACACCGATCCGGCGATCGATGCTGTCCTCGACGAGTTAGCTGACCGGCTGGAGTCCATCCGGCCCACCAACATCGGCTTCCCGGCCGCGTCCGATGTGGACTACAGCCGGCTGAGCGGTTTCTTTGACCGGCACCTGCTGAACAACCTCGGCGACCCGTTCACCGACGGGGCATACCCGCAGCACACCAAGGCGCTGGAGGTCGCGGTCGTCACGTTCGTGGCCGACCTGATGCGTGCGCCGACCAACGACCGGTGGGGCTATGTCACCACCGGTGCCGGCGAGGGCAACCTGTATGCCCTGCACCTGGCCCGGGGCCTGCACCCGCGCGGGATCGTCTACTACTCCGAGGCCGCACACTACAGCATGGACAAGGCGATGGACCTGCTGGCCATGCCGTCCATCCGGGTACGGGTGGACCACACCGGCCGGATGGACTTCGACGACTTCCAGGCGCAGGTCGACCGCAACCGGGACCGGCCGGTGATCGTCGCGGCGAACATCGGTACCACCATGACCGAGGCGGTCGACGACGTTCGCCGGATCCACCAGATCCTGGACTCCCTGGCGATCCGCCGCCGGTTCGTGCACGCCGACGCGGCCCTGTCGGGTATCCCGTTGGCACTGCTCGACCCGGCGGACCGGCCCGGGTTCGACTTCGCCGACGGCGCGGACAGTGTCATCGTCTCCGGGCACAAGTTCCTCGGCACGCCGATGCCGTGCGGGGTGGTGGTGGTCAAGGCCAGCCACTGCGCGCACCTGACCCGCACGGGTGGATACACCGGCAGCCCGGATACCACCATCACCTGTTCACGCAGCGGGCATGCCGCCCTGCTGATGTGGTATGCCCTGCGCAGCTATGGCGTGGACGGGCTGCGCGCGCGGGCCGAACAGTCCCGTACCCTGGCCGCGTACACCCACCAGCAGCTGGCCGAGCTGGGCTGGGACGTCGGTTACAACCCACCAGGGTTCACCGTCGTGCTGGCCACCCCACCCGCCCCGGTCACCGAGAAGTGGACGCTGGCCAGCACCCATGGCCGTAGCCACATCGTGTGCATGCCCGGGGTGACCCGGGACATGATCGACAACTTCCTGGCCGACCTGCGGCAGGTCGCTGTACCGGCGATGGCCGGGGCACGCCGGCACGCCGCCCACAACGGGATCTCACCGGTGCTGCGGGCGGCCACCCCGGCAACCGCGTGACCCCAGCCGGGTGGTCCGGGATCGGTAGGATCCAGCCGTGCCCGATCCGCTCCAACGCATGCGCCATGGCGGGCCGGCGCTGATCGCCGCGGCGCGGCGGCGGGTCCGTCGCCCGGTCCCGGACAACCAGGGGATACCGGAGCCGGAGCCGCACTTCGTGGTGTGTGGCGACGATCCGTTGGCCCGTCGGCTGGTCGAGGAGCTGACCCGGGTACACCAGCTGCCGGTCACCGTGATCCTGCCCTCCCGGCTGCGTAACCACGGTCCGCAGATCGCCCGGCTGCCGGGAGTACGCCTGATCGAGGCGGAGCACCTGAGCATCGAGACGTTCCGCCGGGCCCGGGTCGGCAGCGCCACCGCGCTGGCCCTGGTCGGCCAGGACGACGTCGGCAACGTGGACGCCGCCCTGCTCGCCCAGCAGGTCAACCCGCACCTGCGCATGGTGATCCGGATGTTCAACATGAGCCTCGGGCACCACATCCGGCCGCTGTTCCGCAACTGCCGGGTGCTCTCCGACTCGGCCATCGCCGCGCCCGCGTTCGTCGCCTCCGGGCTCGGCGAGGTGGCCCCGAGCTACATCCGGCTGCCCGGCCAGACCCTGTACGTGGCCCGGCGCGCGGACGTGTCCCCGGCCGAGGTGGTCTGCGGTCTGGCCGACACCTCCGGCGGGGAGCCGGACCTGCTGCCGCCGGACGAGGGGCGCTGCGACCTGGTGCTGGCCCGGGCAAACGGTGGCCGGGCGACCGGACCGGACCAGGTGGCGGCCAGGCAGGCGGCCACCCGCAGGTCCGGCCGGCGGACCAGGTTCGGGCTGCGGCTGCGGCAGCTCTCCGGTACCGCGGTCAAGGGCGTACTCGGCCTCGCCGTCCTGATCCTGCTGGCGATCCTGGTCGGCTGCGTGGTCGCACTCTGGATCGTGGACGGGCGGCTCTCCATCGGGCAGGCCGCCTACCTCACGCTCATCAACGCGGTCGGCGGTGCCAACTCCGATCTGCGCGCGCCCCTGTCCGAGCAGATCCTCCAGGCGATCGCCGCGTTGGTCGGCATCGCGATGGTGCCGGTGCTGACCGCGACGGTGATCCAGGCGGCGGTCAACGCCCGGGTCGCCCTCGCGCTCGGCGCGCTGCGGCTGCCGATGGCCGGGCACGTGGTGGTACTCGGGCTGGGCAACCTGGGTACCCGAGTGATCCAGCAGCTGCGCACGTTGGGCGTACCGGTGGTGGCGATCGACAAGACGGAGAGCGCCCGGGGTACCAGCCTGGCCCGGGAGGAGCGGATCCCGGTGGTCATCGGGGACGCGAGCCGCTCGGAGACCTTGCGCGCGGCGTCCATCCACACCGCCCAGGCGCTGCTCGCCCTCTCCACCGACGACTCGATCAACCTGGAGGCCGCGCTCCAGGGCCGGGCGCTGAACAAGGACCTGCGGGTGGTGTTGCGCCTCTTCGACGGCGACTTCGCCGGGCGGGTCCAGCAGGCGTTCGGCATCACCAGCTCGAAGAGCGTGTCCTACCTCGCCGCGCCGGCGTTCAGCGCGGCCATGCTGGAGCACGAGCTGATCGGCACGATCTCGGTCAAACGCCAGGTGCTGCTGGTCGCGGAGGTACGCGTGGAGGCCGGTTCCGCGCTCGACGGTGCTACCGTCGCGGACGCGCACGACCTCGACGGGGTACGGGTGATCGCGCTGGAGCGCGGCGGGTACCAGCACTCCTGGGCGCCGAACGGCAAGCGTCACCTATCCAGCGGGGATGAGATGATCGTCGTCGCCACCCGGGCCGGGCTGAGCCGGGTGCTCGCCATCGCGGCCCCCACCGACCTGGCCGGTTAGCTCGGCGGCCCCATGGCGAAGCCGAGGATGGCCTGCTCGTCGCGGTACCGGGAGAGCACGTTATCGAGGAACGACTGGACCGCCGGAGCCAGGCCCACGTCGCGACGCGACTCCTCGGACAGGTACCACCGGTGCTCGATCACCTGCGCGAACAGCTCGGTCGGCTCTAGCTTGCCGCGCAGGGTGACCGGGACCGCGCGTACCACCGGTTCGAAGATCTCGGTCAGCCAACGGTGCGCGGCCTGCTGCTCGTCGTCCAGGTCGCTCTCGGCGCGGTAGGTGTCCAGGTCGTTGAGCAGCTTGCGGGCCTGGTTCTCCTCGGCGTCCAGGCCGGTCAGCCGGAGCAACCGCCGGGTGTGGTGGCCGGCGTCGACGACCTTCGGCCGGACCCGGTATCCGCACCCGCCGTCACCCACCGACATCTGCAGCTCCTCGACGTCGAAGCCGAGCTCGTTGAGCCGCCGGATGCGCTTCTCCACGTGGTGGCGTACCTCCCGGGTGTCGGCCAGCTCCTGCTCGTAGGTCAGCTCGTGCCAGAGCGACTCGTAGCGGCGTACCACGTCGTCGGCTACCGTCTCCGGGTCGATCGCCGCGTCCAGCAGCTCGGCGGCCGCCAGGTCGAGCATCTCGCCGAAGATGTTGACCCGGGCGATCTCCACGTCCTCCGCCCGCTGGCCCCGGGACAGCTCGGGGTGCAGCGCGCCGGTTTCCGCGTCGACCAGGTAGGCGGCGAACGCACCGGCATCCCGGCGGAACAGCGTGTTGGACAGCGACACGTCGCCCCAGAAGAAGCCGGTCACGTGCATCTGGACCAGGAGCGCGGCGAGCGCGTCGAGCAGCCGGTTGACCGTGTCCGGCCGCAGCGTGTGCGAGAACAGGGCCCGGTAGGGCAGGGAGAACTGCAGGTGCCGGGTGACCAGTACCGGCTCCAGTGGGGCGCCCTGGGCGTCCAGCCGGTCGGCGACGATCGCCACCGCCTCCACGCTCGGCGCGCCGATCCGCTCCAGCTGGCGGAGCAGGTCGTACTCCCGCTGGGCCACGTGCTCGAAGGTCTCCTTGACCGCGTAGACGGTGCCCTCCAGCCTGACGAACCGGACCACGTGCCGGGAGATGCCCTGCGGCAGCACGACCAGCCAGTCGGCTGGCCACTCCGCCAGCGGCATGGTCCACGGCAGGTCCAGCAGCGCCGGGTTGAACAGGGCGGACGTGATGCGCACCAGACCAGCATTCCAGATCGGCTCGCTACTGTGGGCCGGTGACGCAGCCGAAGGGTTGGTGGCCTGATGCTTTGTTACTGGTCGGTTTCGTCGGGCTGACCCTGGCGCTCGCCGCCGGCTGGCTGCTCGGGTCGGACGTGGCGGTCGCGCACTGGGTCGACGCGCACCGCCCCGGCCCCCTCGACCTGGCCGCGCGGATCGGCAACTACCTCGGGCAGGGCGCGGTGCTGACCGGCATCGCCGCGGTGGTCGCCCTTTTTCTGGGGGTACGGCGGCGGTCGCTCCGGCCGCTGGTACCGGTGGTGGTCGCGTTCGCCCTGACCTTCGGCACCCTGACGCTGCTCAAGGTCCTCACCGAGCGGCCCGCGCCGCACGCGCCGCTGACCCATCCGGAGCGCTTCGGTCTGGGCGGCGCGTCCTACCCGTCCGGCCATCTGGTCAACGCGATCGTCTGGTACGGCGTGCTGGTCCTGCTCCTCGCGCAATGGCTCCCGTTGCCGGTACAGCGGTGGGTGCGGCTGGTGCCACCGGTCGTGCTTGCCGTGACGACCGTCTACCTCGGGTACCACTGGTTGACCGACACGATCGCCGGCATCCTGCTCGGCCTGCTGCTGTACCGCCTGATCCGCCGGCTTCCGGAGGACCGGTCGGCCTGACCTGCCGGGCGGGGTACCTCTGTTCGTATGCTTCGTGCATTGCTCGCACTGGTGCTGGCACACCACGGAGCATGGTGAACAGACAGCGCCGCGCGGCGCGGTCAGCTCGGACCCTCCGCTTCCGCGCCAGGCAGCTCCCGCGTAGCGGCCAACGCCCGTCTGATCAGAGCCTTGGCTCCCTGGCCGTACTCGGCGATCCTCGACAACTCGTGGAACGCCTTGGTATACAAGGCAATCTCCCGAGGCTGGCTGATGGTCAGCTCGGCGGAAATGGTCTCGACGTGGATCACTCGATCGTCGAACATGATGAACTGATTCGTCGGTACCCGGTACTCGGTACCTGACGGGATGATGCCCAGGCTGACGCGGGGCAACGACAAGATGGTAAAGAGTCGGTCGAGCTGTCCGGCCATGACTTCCGCGCCGCCCACCACGGTCCGGAGCGCCTGCTCGGCAAGGATGAAGTGAAAGCGGTGATCGCCTCGGTACAGGATTTGCTGCCGCTGCATGCGGGCGGCGACCCCAGCCTCCAGGTCGTCAGGAATACCGTAGAACTCGATCACCCGTCCCATGATGACGCTGGCGTATTCAGCGGTATGCAGGATGCCGGGGACGAGGACGGGTTCATACCAGCGGAACAGGCGTGTCTGTGCTTCGAGGTTGATCGAGGCTACCTGTCGCCGCTTGGTACCGGTGCCCAGCATCCGTCGCCACTCCACGTACATCGCTTCGATGTGGCGGACGGTGGCGATAAGATCAGCAAGTTCGTTGTCTGCACTGCAATGCAGGCACCACAGCCGGATGTCGTCCTCGGTCGGCGCCTGCTTGCCGTATTCGATCTTCGAGACCTTCGAGCTTGGCCAACCGGCAAGCAGCCCAAGCTGCCTGCCGGTCAGCCCCGCGTCTTTCCGTATGGCACGGAGTCGATGGCCCAAGGCTTCCTTGGCTTGGTGGACGGTGCTTGTCAAGTATTACCGCACCTGCATCGATGGGTACTCGCTGGCTACGTACTGCTCATGTGGGATGGCTCGCTCCCACACCGCGTGCTGTACGTCGCGGCAGTACTCGACCAGTCGTGCGTCGATCGTGGATGCCCCGCCAGCAAAGCGCCCGGTCGGCTCGAAGATGGTGAAGACCACGAGGCGGCCGTCAAACAGCCAGTAGTCGTCTGCGGTCAGCTCAATGCCCTCGGCCAGATGCCTGGGCAACCACCGGATGTCCTCCCCGGCCTCGATGTTGAGCGGTGCGACCGTCAGGCCCCACCGGGTGTAGGGCACGTGCGGGACGGTCACGAGACGGGCTCGGGTGATCTGCTTGCCCGAGCCCGTTGCTTCACGTACCAGCCTCAGCCACGGCTCGTGCCAGGCAAAGTCATCCGGCTCCCCGGCGACGAAGAGATCGAAGGGGCCAGCCTCTTCCGGCGTGTGGTAGGAGTCCTGTACCTCCAGGTGAAACGCCGAGCGTTCGAACGCCCGGAACAGATCGTCGAACGCCTCACCCTGTATCAATTCCATCGGTGTTGCCTTTCCGTACCTTGCCGACTTCCACACACGTCTCGTGGCCGGGAATGTCCATCTGGGACAGCGTTTCAGCGTCGGTCACGGCCGCTCCGGACAGTATGTAGCTGCCGTGTCCGGTGTCGTGCAGCGTCGCGTCAAGCGTCGTGTTGGCCTCCAGGTACCCGACGAGGCGCTTCGGGATCTCCACGCTGGTCTCGCTGCCGGAAACTCGCCAACCTTGGACCACGTACGTCTGACGATCGGTGGCGAAGAGGGTTGGTGAGCCTCCACCCTGCGTTTCCTTGCCGAGGAACGTTAGCTGGATGGCTGCCCCTCCCGTAGGATCATTGCCTCGTTTTGCTCCGCATGCTTGATGGTCAAGTCAGGTACGTCCGAGAGTCAACTGTTCCGGGCGTGCCAGCTTCTTCGAGAAAATCTGAGCAAACACGTGGAGCGCGATGCGGATGAGGTCATAACGTCGCTGCGGAAACAGGAGTTCGATCCCAGCGCCCCGGCCGGCCGTGACCTGAGGACTCCGTCCGGCCGGGTGTCAGGGAGGAATCGCAGTGACCTCAGGCGTCCGGGTTGCCGATACCTCCGGCTCCTGAAGGCACGCCGGAGAACGGGTCAGACCCACTTCCCGGTGCGCATCACCCGTACCACCTCAAGGTTTTCGGAGAGCTCGACCAGGTCGGCGCGGAGGCCGGCGCGCAGCGCGCCCACCGAGGTGCCCAGGCCGATCGCGGCGGCCGGAGTGGTGGCCGCCATCCGGGCAGCATCCACAATGGACAGTCCAATGTGGACGGCATAGCGAAACGCGGCCGCCATGGTCAGGGTGCTGCCGGCGATCGTGCCGCCGTCGGCGAGCCGGGCCACCCCGCCGGTCACCACCACCTGCCGGCCGCCGAGATCGTAGGCGCCGTCGGGCATGCCGGCCGCGCCCATCGCGTCGGTGATCAGCGCGGCCCGGTCGGGGCCGGTGACCGTGGTGGCGAAGGCGAGCGTGCCGTCGTGCAGGTGGGTGCCGTCGGCGACCAGTTCGCAGACCACGCTCGGCGCGGCGAGCAGGGCGAAGACCGGGCCGGGCTCGCGGTGGTGTGGCGGGCGCATGCCGTTGAAGACGTGGGTACCCACGGTGGCGCCGGCCGCGATGCCGCGCTGGGTCTGCTCGTACGTCGCGTCGGTGTGCCCGATCGCGGCGACCACTCCGTGGCGTACCAGCAGGTCGATGGCTTCCAGTGCGCCGGGGCGCTCCGGGGCCAGGGTCACCATCCGGACCGCCCCGCCGCCGGCTTCGATGAGCGAGGCCAGTTCGACGCTTGACGCGTCGCGCAGGTAGGCCGGATTCTGCGCCCCGCACCGGGTCTCCGACAGGTATGGGCCCTCGAAGTGCATGCCGGCCACGATGCCCTCGGCGACCAGCGGGGCATACGCCTTGGTGGCGGCCAGCATCAGCTCGTACGGGGAACTGACCAGGCTGGCCAGCATGGTGGTCGTACCGTGCCGGAGGTGGAACGCCGCCGCGCCGTGCGCCTGTTCGGGGTCGCCGGTGGTGAACGTGTAGCCGCCTCCGCCGTGTACGTGGATGTCAACGAAGCCGGGGACTATCCAGTGTCCACTGTGGACAGCTGAGCCGCCGGACACCGCGGTGATCCGGGAACGGGAGATGGTCACCACGCCGTCCTCGATCACCTCGGTGGGCGTCACCACCCGTCCGGTGACTTTCACGGTGCATCCACCAGGGACAGCGCAAGCAGTCCGGCGCCCAGGCAGCCGGCCTCGTCGCCGAGCGCGGCCCCGACCAGGCTCGGGCGGCGCTGGAAGGTCAGCTTGTTGCCCAGCGCCTTGTCCAGCGGGGCGAGCAGTGCGTCGCCGGCCTCGGCCAGGCCGCCGCCGACCACGACCACCTCGGGGTCGTACAAGGTGATCGCGGTGTGCAGCCCGTCGCCCAGCGCGTCCAGCAGGTCGGCCCACACCTCGGCGGCGAGCGGTTCCCCCGCGGCCGCTCGGGTTGCCACCTCGGCCGCCGACACCGTCGCGCCGGCCCGGGCCGAGTAGGTCCGGGACAGCGCGGCCGCCGAGGCGACCGCCTCCAGGCAGCCGCGTGCGCCGCAGCCGCACAGCGGGCCGCCCGGGCGGACGATCACGTGACCCACCTCGCCGGCCGCCCCGTGCGCGCCGGCGAACGCGACGCCGTCGACCACGTGCGCGCCGGCGATGCCGGTGCCGATGGCGAGGAAGAGCACATGGCGGTACCCCTGCCCGGCGCCCAGTCGCGCCTCCGCGGTGCCGCCGGCCCGTACGTCGTGTCCGAGCACCGCGGGCAGTTCGAGCCTCTCGACGAGCCGGTCCCGCAGCGGTACGTCCCGGAAGCCCACGTTCGCCGACCAGACCGCGACACCGTTCTCCTCGTCGACCACGCCGGGCACCACGATGCCCACCGCCCCGGCCGGTTGCCCGAGTCCGGCGGCCGTGGCGGCCAGACCGGCGGCGACGTCGAGGATCGAGTCGACCACCGCCGCCGGCCCCCGGGATGCGTCGGTCGGGTGCCGCTCGGCGTGCAGGATCTCCCCCGCGGGCGAGACGAGAGCACACTTCATCCCGGTCCCGCCGACATCGAGTGCGATCACGCTCATGCACCCGCTCCACTTCGTTCCGCGGCCGCATGAGGCACGGGAGCGCTGAGCCCATGATTCGCTCGCATACGCTCGCTCATGACAGGATCACCGAGCGGGTCAGGTGCCGGGGGCGGTCCGGGTCGAGGTGGCGGGTATGCGCGAGGGCGACCGCGAATCGTTGCGCGACAACGAGATCGGCCAGCGGATCCCAATGTCCGTTGTGGACGAAGGTGGCCCCGGTGTCGGCGACCTCGGCCGGGAGCGTGTCGGGCACCTCGCCGAAGGCCCAGACCGCCCGGTGCGGCGCGGCGATCGCGATCGGCCCGTGCCGGTATTCCATCGCCGGGTAGGACTCGGCCCAGAACGCGGCCGCCTCCCGGCATTTCAGGGCCGCCTCGTGGGCCAGCCCGACCGTCCAGCCCCGGCCGAGGAAGCTCACCTGCTCGGTGCGCTCCGGATCCAGGGGCAGCGGGGCCTGCAGCGCCTCGGCCGCGTCGGTGACGGTGGTGCTCAGCTCCTCGCCGAGGTGCGCCCGGAGCAGGATCAGCGCGCTGGTGGCGAACCGGGTCTGTACCACCGAGTGCTCGTCGGCGAACGGCATGGTCACGGCGTGGTCGGCCCGGCCGAGCGCGGGCGTGTCCGGGTCGCCGAGCAGCACCGTCGTGTGCGCGTCGGTGGCGGCCAGCGCGTCCAGCACCTCAGTGGTGGTACCGGAGCGGGTGATCGCGAGCACCCGGTCGTAGCGGCGGCCGGCGGGGAACTCGGAGGCGGGGTACGCGTCGGTCTCGCCCTGGCCGGTCGCTTCGCGCAGCTGTGCGTATGCCATCGCCATGAACCACGAGGTGCCGCAGCCGATCACCGCGACCCGCTCTCCACGCGCCGGCAGATGGTCCGCGTGCTGGGCGGCCAGCTCGATCGCCCGGACCCAGCAGGCCGGCTGGCTGGCGATCTCCTCGTCGACGTGCGGCACCCGGCCCCCTTCGTTATCTGCGCAATCGGCTCATTGTGCAGGCCCGGAAGGGGGACGCGCCAGGGTCGGAACGCGCAAGTTCGCGCAGATGGCTCGACGATCCACCGGTCTTTCGAGCATGATTGTGCACACATCTTTCACGAAACGGAGGCCCGGTGGACCGGTACGCGCGGTGGAACGCGCTCCTGGAGCTGCTGACCGACAGCGGTCGGGTCACCGTCGAGGACGCCGCCGACAAGCTCAGTGTGTCGCAGGCCACTATCCGGCGCGACTTCGACCAGCTGGCCCAGCAGCAGATGATCACCCGTACCCGGGGCGGGGCGGTGGCCAACGGCGTCTCGTACGACCTGCCGCTGCGGTACAAGACGGCCAAGCACTCGGCCGAGAAGCAGCGCATCGGAGCCGCCGCCGCGGCGCTGGTCTCGCCGGGCATGGTGGTCGGGCTCAACGGCGGGACCACCACCACCGAGGTGGCCCGCGCGCTCGCGGTACGACCGGACCTCGGCAGCACCCCGGACGGCGCCCAGCTCACCGTGGTCACCAACGCGCTGAACATCGCCAACGAGCTGCTGGTCCGTTCGCGGATGAAGATCGTGGTCACCGGCGGGGTGGTCCGGCCGCAGTCCTTCGAACTGGTCGGGCCGCTGGCCGGCGGGATCCTGCGCGAGGTCACGCTGGACATCGCGCTGCTCGGGGTGGACGCGATCGACGTCGCGCTGGGTGCCGCGGCACATCACGAGGGCGAGGCCGCGATGAACAACCTGATGGTGGCCCGTGCCCGAAAGGTCGTGATTATCGCTGACAGCTCGAAGCTGGGGCAGCACGCCTTTGCCCGGATCTGCCCGATTGAGAGGGTACACACCCTCGTCACGGATGCCGGCGCGCAGGATGAGACGGTGGCCGCGTTCCAGTCCGCGGGAATCACCGTCGTAAGGGTCTGAACACGGTCTGTGTCGTCGTCGGGGGTGTCAGTTAGGCTCGGACGTTATGGACACAGTGGACGTAGACGACCTTGAAATCGTCGCTGACGACGAGGTCGACTCAGACGCCGGTGTCCGTTCCGATGTCGAAGACCGCGAACTCGTCGTCGACGACGGACTCAGCGAACGGGAGCGCCAGATCCTCGCGTTCGAACGGCAGTGGTGGAAGCACGCGGGCTCCAAGGAGCAGGGCATCCGCGACCTGTTCGGAGTCTCCTCCACCCGCTACTACCAGATGCTCAACGGTCTACTGGAGAACCCGGCCGCGCTGGAGTACGACCCGGTGCTGGTCAAACGGTTACGGCGATTACGGGCGACCCGGGCCCGCGCCCGAGGCGGTGGCTGAGCACCGAGGCGGGCGTCGTCTGGACCGAGGAGCGTAGCGACGAGGGAAGGCGGCGCCTTGGGAGCCTCGGTGCCGCGCGAGCGGAGGCGAGCGCCAATATCTCAGCGGACCCGCTCGGCGTAGCTGGCCAGCCAGGCGACCTGGTCCGCCTGTAGTGACGGGCGGACCCGGCCGCGGGCCGCTTCGACGTGCGCGGCCGTCACCGTCGCGGCGTCCAGCGACTCGCGCATCGCGGCGAGCGCGGCTTCCCGGACCAGTGCCGCGCAGTCGGCCGAGGAGAAGCCGTCCAGCGTGACGGCCACCGCCGCCAGATCGACATCGCCGGCCAGCGGGACGGTCCGGGCCGTGGCCCGCAGGATGTCCGCGCGGGCACCAGCGTCCGGCGGGGGTACGTACACCAGCCGCTCCAACCGGCCCGGCCGGAGCAGCGCCGGGTCCACCAGGTCGGGGCGGTTGGTCGCGCCGACCACCACGACGTTGCGCAGCGACTCGACCCCGTCCAGCTCGGTCAGCAGCGAGGCGACCACCCGGTCGGTGGTACCCCCGTCACTGGCCTGCCCGCGTACCGGCGCGAGCGCGTCGACCTCGTCGAGGAAGACCAGCGTCGGGGCCGCCTCCCGGGCCCGGCGGAACAGTTCCCGCACCGCGCGCTCGCTCTCCCCGACCCACTTGGAGAGCAGCTCGGCACCCTTGACTGAGAGCACGTTGGCCCGACCGGTACCGGCGATCGCGCGTACCAGGAAGGTCTTGCCGCAGCCGGGCGGCCCGTAGAGCAGGACGCCCCGGGGCGGCTGGACACCGAGGCGGGCAAAGGTGTCCGGATAGGTCAGCGGCCACAGCACCGACTCGGTCAGCACCTCCTTGACTTCGGCCATGTCCCCGACCTCGTCCAGGGTGAGCGCGCTGATGTCCACTGTGGACTCCGCCATCGAGGTCGGCCGGACCACCTCGAGCGCGGCCGCGAAGTCCTGCGCCGCGACGGAGGGAGCCTCGGCGCCCTTCTGCCGCAGCGCGGCCCGTACGCCCGCCTCGCGGACCAGTGCGCCCAGGTCGGCGGCGACGAATCCGGGAGTACGGGCAGCCACCTCGTCCAGCCGTACGTCCTCGGCCAGCGGCATCCGCCGGGTCAGTACGGTCAGCTGCTCCCGGCGCAGTGCCGCGTCCGGTAGCGGAATGGCCAGTTCGTGGTCGAGCAGTCCGGGGGAGCGCAGCGACGGGTCCACCGACTCGGGACGGCCGGTCGTGCAGACCACCGCGGTGCCCACCTTGAGCGCCTCGGTGAGCAGCTGGCGGAAGACCGTGGCGAGGGGCGACGGGGCGTCCCTGGTCGCGAGCGCCTCGACGTCGGCGATGATCACCACGGCCGGCGGCCGGGCCCCGGTCAGCGCGCGACGCAGCCGTGCCGCGGCCGCGTCGTTGGTCAGCGCGGCCAACTCCGGTGCCCACAGCGCGGTCACCGGTGCCTCGACGCCCGCGGCCACCGCGCGTACCAGGGCGGACTTGCCCGACCCGGCCGGCCCGGTGATCAGCACGCCCAGCGACACCGTGGTACCCAGCCGGCCGAGTACCTCCCGGTGGTGGAACCCGAGGTCGAGCAGCTCCTTGAGCTCCTGCGCCTGGGTGCGCAGCCCAGGCAGGTCCTCGACACTGGGTGCCGGCTCGGCCGGCGCCGACAGCGGCAGCTCGGTCGAGTGGGTGGCCGGACCGTGGTCCCATCCGACCATCGTGTCCATGGTCACCAGGCCGCCCCCGGCCGGTACCGCATCGACAACAGTGAGTAGAGCCGTGGTCCACGCGTACCCCACCGTGTTGGCCAGGCTGCGCCGCGCGGCCGCGACCAACGGGCGGACCTCAGCCGCCGGCAGCACGTCCTGCGGCAGCAGGGAGACGTTGTCGTTGACCGTGACCACCTTGCCGAGCAGCGCGAGGCGGAGCATCTCCGGGCTGACCACCGCGACGATCTCGGCCTGCCCGGCCAGGGTGACCCGGTGCGCCGCCCGGATCGGCTCCGGTGCGACGCCGACCTGGCCGCCGTCGCGGATGCCGAGGTTGCCCAGCAGCAGGTCGTCGGCGTAGAGCAGGGCCCGGCTGGCACCCTGCTCGGCGAGCGCGACGATCCCGGCGGTCTCCCGCCGGCCGGTCAGCCGGACCGGGTCCCCGGGCTTGAGGCCCAGCGCGGTGAGCACCTCGGGGTGCAGGCGGACGATGCCCCGCCGGGCATCCAGCGCAGCCGGGCGCAGGCTCGCGGTCAGCGTCAGAGAATGGCCGTCGGGCACGTCCGCGAGCCTATCCGGCCCGCGCTTCGCGCGTCGGCCGCGGCGACCGGCCAGCGGACATGTGTGTATCAGCGCCTACACCGGATCCGGTGTCACCACACCGATTCCGGTGTGGACCGATATCGAGGTATGTCGCCTCGCCGGACCTGAGCGGGTGCTGAGGATCGGGCCGGCTGCCGGGCACCGGCGACGTACCGTGGCGGCTATGCCTTCCACGCTGTCCACCCGGCTGCGGCGGGCGCTGCCGCGCCCCCGGCTGACCCGGCGCCGGCTCATCAACGGCGGGATCGTGCTCGCCGTCCTGGTCGGGGTCATCGGGTGGGCGGCCTGGCCGGCCCCGCCGAGCTACCGGACGCAGAGCCAGATGATCGCGGTGGACACCGGACCGGACGGGAAGACCCGGATCAACCTGGACACCACCCTGTTCCTGCCGAAGGCGGCGTCCGCGGCCCACCCGGTCGCCGCGGTGCTGCTGGCGCACGGCTTCGGGGGTACGAAGGACGACGCGGCCGACGACGCGAAGCTGTTCGCGGACCACGGCTACGCGGTGCTCACCTGGACGGCCGAGGGCTTCGGCGCCAGCGGCGGAAAGATCCACCTGGACAGCCCGGACTGGGAGGTACGCGACGCGCAGCGCCTGATCGACTGGCTGGCCGCCCGGTCGGACATCCGCGGCGATGCGCCCGGCGATCCCCGGGTCGCCGTCGTCGGCGGCTCGTACGGCGGCGGGCTGGCCCTGATGGCGGCCGGTTACGACAAGCGCATCGACGCGATCGTCCCGTCGATCACCTGGAACGAACTGGGCAACGCGTTCCTGCCGGAGGCGACCGGGGCCGGCCCGGCGGCCGGCGTGTTCAAGAAGGTCTGGGCCGGGCTGTTCTTCGGCAGCGGCTCGTCGGCCACCTCGGCGCTGCTCCCCGGGCCGCCCGGGGTCCGCCCGCCGCGCGGTGAGTCCGACCCGTCCTGCGGGCGGTTCGCAGGCGACCTGTGCGCGGCCTACCTGAGCATCGCCTCGACCGGAAAGGCGACCCCGGAGCAGTTGGCGCTGCTGCACCGGTCCAGCCCGGCGTCGATCCTGGACCGCGTCACCGCGCCGACCCTGCTGATCCAGGGGCAGGCCGACTCGCTGTTCCCGCTGTCCGAGGCGGACGCCAACGCGCGGGGCATCGCGGCGCACGGCACGCCGGTCCGGCTGGCCTGGTTCACCGGCGGCCATGACGGGGGTACCGGGCCGCAGTCCGACATCGACCGGCTGCACTTCCTGACCGCGCAGTGGCTCGACCATTACCTGCTCGGTAAGGGCCCGGTGCCGGCGAACAGCTTCACCTACTCACGGATCGCCGGGATCGACGCCCAGGCCGAGGGCGTGGTCGCGCTCGGCTCGGTGGTGACCGACTATCCCGGCCTGACCGGCGGGCACACCGGTACGGTCCCGGTGGGCGGGCCGGCACAGCCGATCGCCAACCCGCCGAACGGCAACCCGGCCGCGATCACCTCGCTGCCCGGGCTCGGCGGCGGGCTCGCCTCGTTCGTCACCGGCCGGGTGGTCGAGGTACCCGGCCAGCACGCCGACTTCTACTCCGCGCCGTTACCGTCCACTGTGGACGTTGTCGGTACCCCGACGGTGCGGATCAGGGCCGCCTCCCCGACCGGCGAGGCGGTGCTCTTCGTCAAGCTGTACGACCTCGACCCGCAGAACGGGCCCACGCTGCCGGACGGGCTGGTCGCGCCGGTACACCTGACCGGGCTGCCCAGGACCCTCGACGAGGCCACGCCGGTGACCGTGACCCTGCCCGGGATCGTGTACCGGTTCCAGGCCGGGCACCTGCTGCGGATCAGCATCGCCAGCGCGGACCAGGCCTACCTGACCCCGGTCGCGCCGACCGTCTACACCGTGGGCGTCGACTCCGCGGTCACACTGCCGGCCGTGGACAGCACGCCGATCGCCACCCCGGCCGTGCTCTGGCGCTGGGTGCTGATCGGGTTCGGGTCCCTGCTGGTGCTCGGCATCGGACTTGCCGTCCTGCTGGGCCGGCGCCGGTACCGGCGGGCCGACCGGTCGGTACACCCGGACCACGCCGACGTTCCCCTTGTCGTGCAGGGCCTGCGCAAGGTCTACGACGACGGGTTCGTGGCGGTGTCCACTGCGGACTTCCGGGTCGAGCGCGGTCAGGTGGTCGGGCTGCTCGGGCCGAACGGTGCCGGCAAGACCACCTCGCTGCGGGTACTGATGGGGCTGACCAAACCGACCGCCGGGGACATCTACGTCTTCGGGCACCGGCTCACCCCGGGCTCGCCGGTGCTGTCCCGGCTCGGCGCGCTCGTCGAAGGGCCCGGGTTCCTGCCGCACCTGTCCGGCCTGCGCAACCTGGAACTGTTCTGGCGTACCACCGGCCGACCGTTGGCCGACGCGCACCTGGCTGAGGCGCTGGACATCGCGGGTCTGGACGAGGCGATCCACCGGAAGGTCAAGACCTACAGCCACGGGATGAAGCAGCGCCTCGCCATCGCGCAGGCCATGCTCGGGCTGCCCGAGCTGCTCGTGCTCGACGAGCCCACCGACGGGCTCGACCCGCCGCAGATCGCCGAGATGCGCCGGGTGCTGAACCGATACGCGGACCCTGCAGGGGGGCGCGCCGTGCTGATTTCATCCCACCTGCTCGCCGAGGTCGAACAGACCTGTACCCACGTGGTGGTGCTGCACAAGGGACTCGTGGTCGCCTCCGGTCAGGTCGACGAGATCGTCGGCGACTCGCCGTCGGTGCAGTTCGACGTCTCCGACCCGGTGGCCGCGACCGATGCCCTGCACCGGGCCGGCGTTCGCAGCGTGATCGGGGAGTCCAACGGCACGTTGACGGTGGACCTGGACGGTACTCCGCGGGCCGAAGTGGTGGCCGCGTTGGTACACGCCGGGATCGGCGTCGACCGGGTGGTACCCCGGCGCCGGCTGGAGGACGCGTTCCTGGCTCTCGTGGGCGGGGACACCAAGTCGAGCGGAGAGCGTTCATGACCACGACCGTTGACGGCTCCGCGACCGGCTACCGGCCGACCCGTACCCTGACCTTCCGGACCGAGCTGCGCCGTCAGGTCAGCCGGCGGCGTACCCAGCTGACGCTCGGCTTCATGGTCCTGCTGCCGCTGATCATCCTGCTCGCCTTCGAGTTTGGCGGCGACAACAGCGACCGCCGTGGCCGCACCCAGTTCGCCGCGCTCGCCGACATCGCCACCTCCGGCGGGCTCAACTTCGCCCTCTTCACCCTGCTCGTCTCCGCCGGCTTCCTGCTCATCGTGGTGGTCGCGCTGTTCCACGGTGACACCGTGGCCAGCGAGGCGAGCTGGGGTTCACTGCGTTACCTGCTCGCCATTCCGGTACCCCGGGCCCGGCTGCTGGGCAGCAAACTGTTGGTAGCACTGGCTTCCAGCGCACTGGCGCTCCTGCTGCTGACCGGCACCGCGCTCGCCGCCGGCACCCTCCGGTACGGCTGGCATCCGTTGCGTACCACCGTCGCCGGTGACGTCCCGGCGGATACCGCACTCCTGCGGTTGCTCGCCATCCTCGCGTACATCGGGATCTCGTTGCTCGTGGTGGCGAGTCTGGCGTTCCTGCTGTCGGTGTCGACCGACGCTCCGCTCGGGGCGGTGGGTGGTGCGGTGCTGCTGCAGATCCTGTCCAGCATCCTCGACCAGATCACCGCGCTCGGGAACCTCCGGCTGGTCCTGCCGACGCACTACGCCCAGGCATGGCTGGGGCTGCTGTCCAATCCGGTGCAGACCGACGACATCGTCAAAGGCATCATCTCGGCGCTGGCGTACTCCACCCTGTTCTTCGCCCTGGCCTGGTACCGCTTCCTGCGCAAGGACGTGGTCAGCTAGCGACCACAAACGCTCGCCGTGTGGCGGCGGTCAGCTGGTGCGGTGGGCGCGGTCGACCAGGACGTCGCGTTCGCGGGTGTTGGCGGCGAGGGCGGCGGCGCGCAGGTACTCGCGGCGGGCCTCGTCGTGGCGGCCGAGCCGGGCGAGGATGTCGGCGCGGACGGCAGGTAGCAGGTGGTAGGTGGCCAGCGCGGGGTGCTCGGCGATGCCGTCCACCAGCCGCAGACCGGCTTCGGGGCCGGCGGCGATGGAGACCGCGACCGCGGCGTGGGCCCGGGCGTGGCAGGCGGCGATGCCGGCCTGCAGCACGTACGGGCCGGGCGGCTGGTCCAGTGCCCGGGCGCGTAGCAGGGCCGTGAAGCCGCGCCGGATGAGTAGTTGGTCCCAGCGGCCGCGGTTCTGGTCGAGCAGTCGTACCGGCCGGCCGTCGGCGTCGACGCGGGCGCCAAGCCGCGACGTCTGGAGCTCCATGAGTGCGACCAGGCCGTGGACCTCCGGCTCGTCGGGTACCAGTTCGGCGAGCATGCGGCCCAGCCGCAGGGCTTCCAGGCACATCTGCGGGCGCAGCCACTCGTCCCCGGCGGTAGCCGAGTGGCCCTCGTTGAAGATGAGGTACACGACCTCCAGGACCGGCCCGAGGCGGGCGAGCCGGCCGGTCCGGTCCGGTACCTCGAAGGGGATCTTCTTGTCGGCCAGGGTGCGCTTGGCGCGCACGATGCGTTGCGCGATGGTCGGCTCGGACACCAGGAAGGCGCGCGCGATCTCGCCCGTGGTCAGGCCGCCCACCAGCCGCAACGTGAGCGCCACCCGCGACGGTACGGCCAGCACCGGGTGGCAGGCGATGAACACCAGCCGTAGCACGTCGTCCGGTACCCCGTCCTCGTCCACGGCGGCCGGGTCGTCGAAGGCGTCGACCCGCTGCTGCTCCTCGGCTTCCCGGGTGAGCAGCGCGACGTTGGCACGCAGCCGGTCGTCGCGGCGCAGCCGGTCGATGGCTCGGTGCTTGGCGGTGAGCATGAGCCAGCCGGCGGGATTGGGGGGTACGCCGGTGACCGGCCACTCCTGCAGTGCCGTGACCACGGCGTCCTGGGCCAGCTCCTCGGCCAGCCCGACGTCACGTACCAGCCGGGTCAGCGCACCGATGATCCGGGGCGACTCCAGCCGCCAGACCGTGTCGAGGGTGCGCGCGGCGTCGGCCGGCATTTTACGGGCTTTCGGGTCCGTACACCTGGCGCACGTCGCCCTCGCCTTCGCCGACCATCGCCCAGAATCGCCGGGCCAGCTCGATCGCCTCGTCCTGGGAGCGGACCTCGATGAGCGCGAAGCTGACGATCGTCTCCTTCGCCTCCGTGTACGGGCCGTCGGTCACGGTGACCTTCCCCCCGGATGTGGACATGTGGACCCCCCGGTCCAGCCCGCCGGTGGCCAGCAGCACGCCGGCCCGGGTCAGCTCCTCGATGAAGCGTCCCATCTCGGCGTACAGCTGCGCGTCGGGCGCCGGCCCACCGCCGTTGGTGGTCATCAGAAAGCGCATGGCGCCACCCTGCCACAACGGCCAGAAATCTTGACCGGGGATGTCGATTCCTGGACGGCCCGATCGCGGCACCTGTGGAGGCGGTCCGCAGTACCGCCCAGGAGCCCAAGGAGACAGCCATGCGTAAGATCATCGTTGCCCAGTTCATCTCGCTGGACGGCGTCGTCGAGGCCCCCGACAAGTGGCACTTCCCCTACGTCAACGACGAGATGTTCGCGGTCATGTGGGCGCTCAACGACGAGTGCGACACCATGCTGCTGGGCCGCAACACGTACCAGAGCTACGCCGGTGCCTTCGCCAACGCGCCCGCCGACGACCACGTCGCCGCCCAGATGAACCGGCCGACCAAGGTCGTCGTCTCGGCCACCCTCAAGGAACTGACCTGGGCCAACTCCACCCTGCTGACCGGCGATGTGGTGGCCGGCGTGACCGAGCTGAAGAACCAGCCCGGCGGGTCGATCCTCACCAGCGGCAGCACCAAGCTGGCCCGTACCCTGCTGCGCACCGGCCTGGTCGACGAGCTGAACCTGCTCATCCACCCGATCATCATCGGCGGCGGCGCCCAGCGCCTGTTCGAGGACGACGGACCGCAGATCCCGCTTGCCCTCGCACACACCGCGACGTTCAGCACCGGCGTCACCCACGCCGTCTACCGCAAGGCATGACCAGCCACACCGCCCGCCCTCCGGCACGGCGTGGTGAGCTGACTCACCAGATGGGACGGATCAACGCGGTACCAGCCGTGGTCGGATATTCTGACCAGCACAACTGAATACCTCATCCAGAGGGGCTGAGGGAAACGGCCCGATGACGCCCCGGCAACCACCATGACGACTCGATGACGAGGCCGCTCATGGCAGGTGCCAATTCCGTCCAGACCGGGACGTCCCGGCTGGGAAGATGAGAGGCAGGCCTCGCATGACGTCGACACTCGACGCACCCCTCGACACCACCGCTGCTCGCCACCTCGTGTGCCGTGGCTGTGGCGCCCAGTTCCCACTCGCCGCCCAGCACGCCTGTTTCGAGTGTTTCGGGCCGCTGGAGGTCGGCTACGACCCGGCGGCACTCAAGGCGGTCACCCGCGAGCTGATCGCCGCGGGCCCCAAGAGCATCTGGCGGTACGCCAGCCTGCTGCCGGTCGGGCAGGACCCGGCCAGCCGGGTGACGCTCAACCCCGGGCTCACCCCGCTCGTCCCGGCCCAGGCGCTGGCGGCCGAGCTCGGCATCACCGCACCGCTCTGGGTCAAGGACGACTCGGCCAACCCGACCCACTCCTTCAAGGACCGGGTGGTCTCGGTGGCGCTGACCGCCGCGCGCGGGCTCGGGTTCACCCGGTTCGCCTGCGCGTCCACCGGTAACCTGGCCAACTCGGTCGCCGCGCACGCGGCTCGGGCGGGCATACCGTCGATCGTCTTCATCCCGGCCGACCTGGAGTCCGGCAAGATCCTCACCACCGCGGTGTACGGCGGTGACGTGGTCGCCATCGACGGCTCCTACGACGAGGTCAACCGGCTCTGCTCGGAGCTGACCGAGCTCGACGAGTTCGAGGACACCGCATTCGTCAACGTCAACGTCCGGCCATACTACGCGGAGGGCTCGAAGACACTCGGGTTCGAGGTGGCCGAGCAGCTGGGCTGGCGGATCCCGGAGCAGGTGGTGATCCCGATGGCCTCGGGCGAGCTGCTGACCAAGGTGGACAAGGCGTTCGCCGAGCTGGTCGAGATCGGGCTGGCCGAGCCGCCGGCCGGGGGCTGGAAGGTGTTCGGCGCGCAGTCGGCCGGGTGCAACCCGATCGCGGTCGCGCTGCACACCGGAACCGACGCGATCACCCCGGTACGCCCGACCGGGATCGCCAAGTCGCTCAACATCGGCGACCCGGCCGCCGGCGTGTACGCCCTGGAAGCCGTCACCCGTACCGGTGGCTGGATGGACTACGCCGACGACGACGAGATCCGGGAGGCGATCCGCCAGCTCGCCCGTACCACCGGAATCTTCGCCGAGACGGCGGGCGGGGTGACCGTGGCCGTGCTGGCCAAGCTGGTCCGGTCCGGGAAGCTGGACCCGGCGGCCGAGACGGTGGTGTTCAACACCGGCGAGGGCTTGAAGACCTTGGATGCGGTCGCCGATCTGGTCGGTCCCACATATCGGGTCAGGCCGTCGCTTCGCGCCGTACGGGAAGCGGGTCTGCTCGGCTGAAGGTTACGTTGAGTCACCATCTCGCGGGCTCCTGACCAGGGACTTTACCTGGAGAATTGCATACGGTAACTGGGTATTCGCTTTGAGCTAGAAAACCTTCGTCCAGGGGCTTGACGCGTTTGCACAGCAGCTAGCACGATGCTCCGTGCGGGAGGATGGATCGCCGCTAGGCCCCGAGCATTTCGGTCGGCCAGCGACCGCAGCGCCGAAGGCGTTGTGCGATTCGTCCTCTCGACCAATTCCGGCCGAAAAAACGTTCGCGCCCCGGCGTCGAGGCTGGCAGCCTTTCCGGTATGGCCATCGACGTCCGGTTGATCGATCCGTATGACGATGCGGCGCTGGCCGACCAGCTCTCGGTCGCGACGGCCGCCCGGGCGCATGACGTCCCGGACTTCCCACCGCCCTGCCCGGTCCGGAACGCCGGCACGCTGCGCTTCCCGGGCAAGTCCGCCGAAGTTATCGCCTTCCTGGCCTACCTCGACGGCCTCCCCGCCGGTACCGGCTCCATGTGGCTGCCGCTGCTGGACAACCTCGGCAACGCCCGGTTGGATCTCCAGGTACACCCGGGGCTGCGCCGCCATGGCGTAGGTGCGGCGCTGTACGCCTTCGCGGTGGACCGGGCCCGCCAGCGAGACCGGGTACGGATCATCTCGGACACCGTGGCCACGCTGCCCGGTGGCACCCCCCGGGACGAGGCGGGCGGGGCGTTCGCGGCCGCGATGGGCGCCAAGCGGGCGCTGGTCGACGTCCGGCGGCGGCTCGATCTGTCTACTGTGGACGTTGACGCGCTGCCCATGCCGCAGGCGCCCGGCTACTCGGCGGTGACCTGGACCGACCGGGCGCCCGAGGAGTTCCTCGCCGACCTGGGCCGGCTGGACGGCCGGATGGTGCTCGACGCGCCAATGGGCGACCTGGTGATCGAGCCGTGGAAGGTCGACGCCGACCGGATCCGGGACACCGAGCGCAGCGCGGTGGCTCGCGGGGACCGGCTCTACCACACCGGGATCCGGCACGACGCGACCGGCGTCCTGGCCGCCTGGAGCACGCTGGGCTTCGAGGCGACCATCCCGTACCACGCCTGGCAGTACATCACGATCGTCGACCCGGACCATCGCGGCCACCGGCTGGGTACCTGGGTGAAGGTGGCCAACCTGCGCTTCACCCTGGAGCGCGAACCGGCGCTGCGGACCGTCGACACCTGGAACGCGGCGGTCAACAAGCACATGATCGCGATCAACGAGGCGGTCGGCTTCCGCGCGATGGACGAGTGGCACCAGTGGCAGCACGAAATCGCTACCGGATCCGGATAGTCCCGCGCTGAGGCATGATGGGGCCATGACTGCCGCCGTCGCCAGCCACGAGCTGTTCACGAAGCACGCCGACACGCTCCAGCGGGCGCTGACCGCGATCGCCGAGCGCGGTTACTGGTCCGCCTTCCCTGAGTCGCCGAGCCCCCGGGTGTACGGCGAAACCGCCGCCGCTACCGGGGAAGCCGCCTTCCGGGCCTATCTCGGCAAGGACTTCCCGCTCGACCAGCCCGGCACCGACGGGTGGGTGGCCACCGAGTCGTCGCCGTTCGGCGTCCCGCTCGGGGTGCGCTACCCGCACAGCTCCGCCGACGCCCTGATCGCCGCGGCCACCGCCGCGCTGCCGGCGTGGCGGGACGCCGGTCCGGCCACCCGGGCCGGGATCTGCCTGGAGATCCTGCACCGCCTGCACGAGCACATCTTCGAGCTGGCCAACGCGGTGCAGTTCACCACCGGCCAGGCCTTCGTTATGGCGTTCCAGGCCGGTGGCGCGCACGCACTGGACCGGGCGCTGGAGGCGCTGGCATACGCATACGCCGAGCAGACCCGCCATCCGCAGTCGGCCGGCTGGGAGAAGCCGGCCGGCAAGGGGGAGACGTTGCGGATGACGAAAACCTTCCACGTGGTACCGCGTGGGGTCGCCCTGGTGGTCGGCTGCACCACCTTCCCCACCTGGAACTCATACCCGGGACTGTTCGCCTCGCTGGCCACCGGCAACCCGGTCATCGTGAAACCACACCCGAACGCGGTGCTCCCGTTGGCCATCACCGTGCGGTACGCCCGCGAAGTGCTCGCCGAGGCCGGGTTCGACGCCAACCTGATTCAACTGGCCGCCGAGGAGTCGGGTGAGGCGCTCGCCTCCACGCTGGCGACCCGGCCCGAGGTGCGCATCATCGACTTCACCGGCTCCACCGCGTACGGGCGGTGGCTGGAGGACAATGCACGGCAGGCACTCGTCTACACCGAGAAAGCGGGAGTCAACACCGTCATCGTCGACTCCACCGACGACTTCGCCGGGATGTGCCGCAACCTCGCCTTCTCCCTGTCCCTCTACAGTGGACAGATGTGCACCACCCCGCAGGACATCCTGGTGCCGCGGGACGGGATCGAGACCGAGGCGGGGCACAGGTCCTTCGACGAGGTGGCGCAGGGGATCGCCGGTGCGGTGGGCAAGCTGACCTCGGATCCGGCCCGGGCGGTCGAGCTGACCGGGGCGATCGTCAACCAGGACGTGCTCTCCCGGATCGAGTCGGCCCGCGGGACCGGTGAGGTGCTGCTGGATTCGCGTAGCCTCGACCATCCGGCATTTCCCGACGCGGTGGTCCGCACGCCCCTGCTGCTCGCCGTCGACGGCGCCGCGAAGGCCATCGAGGGTGAGTGGTTCGGCCCGATCGCCTTCGTGGTGGCCACCGGGTCCACTGCGGACAGTGTCGGGTTGTTCCGGCGGATCGTGGGTGCGCAGGGCGGTCTGACCGCGGCGGTCTACTCGACCTCGCCGCAGGTGCTCGACGAGGTCGAGCGGGCCGCGCTGGACGTCGGGGTACACCTCTCGCAGAACCTCACCGGTGGTGTGTTCGTCAACCAGTCGGCGGCGTTTTCGGACTTCCACGCCACCGGTGCCAACCCGGCGGCCAACGCGGCGTTGACCGACGGTGCCTACGTCGCGGGGCGGTTCCGGATCGTCCAGTCCAGGCGGCACACCGGTGAATTCGACGCTCGCCTGCGCTAAGCCTCCCGGACCATCAGCTGCTCGGTGAGGAACGGCAGGGTCGGGTGCGGAGTCCGCTTGCCGGTGTCCACGAAGCCGAGCCGTTGGTACGAGCGGATGGCCCGCTCGTTGCCGAGGATCACTTCCAGCCCGAGCAGCGGTCGGCCCTCGGCCCGGGACCAGCCGGCGATCGCATCCACCAGTTGGCCGACGACGCCGGTACCGCGCAGCCGCGGCGTGACGTAGACGGCGAACACGATGGTCATTCCGGTGTCGCCGCCCGGCGGGGCCCAACCGCCCGCGTGCCCGACCACCCGGCCGTCCGACTCGGCGATGAACTGTGCCGAGTCGGGCGCCGTGGCGTTGTCGGCGATCCGCGCCGCGAACTCCGCATGCGAGCGGGCCGCCGCGTGGTCGATGCGTTCCAGATAGGCCAGTGGGGTGTCGGCGAGCATCTCCAGCCGGATCGCCCGGACCCGTGCGGCGTCCTCCGCGCGTACCCGCCGGACCGTCGTTGTCATGAGCAACAGTCCTACCTTTCTGGCTGATTGACCGCCACCGGTTAGCCCCTACCAGGGCTGGGCCGGTTGGGTGATCGACTGTCCGATTTGCGGGGGTGCGGGGCGGGGGCGCCTCGTGTAGCGTGCGTGTTCGGTCGCTGTGTGCCGCCTGAGTCCTGGCAGACAACGGAACGGCGCGGCGGCACCGGCCTCGAGGTGGGGTCGGGGGTCGGCAGACCCAGCACCATCGAAGTGAGGAAGTGCACCGTGGCACAGGGCACCGTGAAGTGGTTCAACAGCGAGAAGGGCTACGGCTTCATCGCGGTCGACGGGGGGCAGGACGTGTTCGTCCACTTCTCCGCGATCGAGATGGACGGCTACAAGTCGCTCGAGGACGGCCAGCGGGTCGAGTTCGAGATCGCACAGGGCCAGAAGGGCCCCCAGGCGGAGAAGGTACGAGTAGTCGCCTGAGTCTGTGTGAGGCCGATCTCGGCCCGTCCAGACATGACTTCGCGGGGCACGGTCCGCACAGCACCGGTGGGACGGTGCCCCGCGTCGCATCAATCACCCCCGGTCCCCGTCTATTTCGCGCGTTCGCGCGGATACGCCTGACCGGGTCGCGCGGTGAGTCAACGCCCCGCGCCGCTCTCGTGGTGTATCGCCAGTCCTCCGGTTTCACCGTGGCCGGTCCCGCCGGCGCATCGCGCCCTGCACCCGCGCCGACAGTACGGCCTTGCACTCGAAGGGCGAGAGTGCTAAACAGGTGATTGGCACTCGGACTGTCTGAGTGCCAGAGGTCGGGGCGGTGGGGTCCCAGCAGTGGGACCGGTCGTCGCGGGCTATCCGGCCCGGCCGGCAGACGGTGTGCGGCAGCACCATGCGTGACGCGCACCGGCTGGACCGTGCGTAAACACACGGCGACTCGCATGCGGGTGCGCCGGGATTGTCCAGGAGGACAACGCCGAATGGCCAAGATTATCGCGTTCGACGAGGAGGCGCGCCGCGGCCTTGAGCGAGGCATGAACACCCTCGCCGATGCCGTGAAGGTGACGCTGGGCCCGAAGGGCCGCAACGTCGTACTGGAGAAGAAGTGGGGCGCGCCCACCATCACCAACGACGGCGTGAGCATCGCCAAGGAGATCGAGCTCGAGGACCCGTACGAGAAGATCGGTGCCGAGCTGGTCAAGGAGGTCGCCAAGAAGACCGATGACGTGGCCGGCGACGGCACCACGACGGCGACCGTGCTCGCCCAGGCGCTCGTTCGCGAGGGTCTGCGCAACGTCGCGGCGGGTGCCAACCCGATCGCCCTCAAGCGGGGCATCGAGGCCGCCGTGTCCGCGGTCGCCGAGGAGCTGACCAAGATCGCCAAGGACGTGGAGACCAAGGAGCAGATCGCCTCGACGGCGTCGATCTCCGCGGGCGACCCGACTGTCGGCGAGATCATCGCCGAGGCGATGGACAAGGTCGGCAAGGAAGGCGTCATCACCGTCGAGGAGAGCAACACCTTCGGGTTGGAGCTGGAGCTCACCGAGGGTATGCGCTTCGACAAGGGGTACATCTCCGGGTACTTCTGGACCGACCCGGAGCGGATGGAGGCCGTCCTCGACGACCCGTACATCCTGATCGTCAACAGCAAGATCTCCGCCGTGAAGGACCTCCTTCCGGTGCTGGAGAAGGTCATGCAGTCGGGGAAGCCGCTGCTGATCATCGCCGAGGACGTCGAGGGCGAGGCGCTGGCCACCCTGGTCGTCAACAAGGTCCGCGGCACCTTCAAGTCGGTCGCCGTCAAGGCGCCCGGCTTCGGTGACCGCCGCAAGGCCATGCTCGGCGACATCGCCATCCTGACCGGCGGCCAGCCGATCAGCGAGGAGGTCGGTCTCAAGCTGGAGAACGTCAACCTCGACATGCTCGGCCGGGCCCGCAAGGTGGTGGTCACCAAGGACGAGACCACCATCGTCGACGGTGCCGGCGACGCGGACGAGATCCAGGGCCGGGTCAACCAGATCCGGGCCGAGATCGAGAAGAGCGACTCCGACTACGACCGGGAGAAGCTGCAGGAGCGGCTGGCCAAGCTGGCCGGCGGCGTGGCGGTCATCAAGGTCGGCGCGGCCACCGAGGTCGAGCTGAAGGAGCGCAAGCACCGCATCGAGGACGCCGTCCGCAACGCCAAGGCGGCCGTCGAGGAGGGCATCGTCCCGGGTGGTGGCGTGGCGCTGGTACAGGCCGCGAAGACCGCCTTCGACAAGCTGGACCTGTCGGCCGACGAGGCGACCGGGGCGAACATCGTCAAGGTCGCACTGGACGCGCCGCTGCGCCAGATCGCCGTCAACGCCGGCCTCGAGGGCGGCGTCGTGGTGGAGAAGGTGCGGACCCTGCCGCCCGGTCACGGGCTGGACGCGGCCACCGGGGAGTACGTCGACCTGCTGGCCGCCGGGATCATCGACCCGGCCAAGGTGACCCGGTCGGCGCTGCAGAACGCCGCCTCCATCGCCGCCCTGTTCCTGACCACGGAGGTTGTGGTCGCGGACAAGCCGGAGAAGGAGAAGGCCGCCGCCGGTGCGCCCGGTGGCGGGGACATGGACTTCTGAGTCCTGCCAGCATGTCGGGGCGGGTCGCCGTTGGGCGACCCGCCCCGAGTGCGGTCAACCGGTACGGTGCTTCGTTCAGTCGGCTCGGGCAGCGCGTACCGACGCGTCGGCGTTGACCAGCCCGGGCGCCGCCGCACAGGTGGGCGCGACCGGGGTGGCCGTCCGGGCCAGTAGTGCCCGGGTCCGGGCGATGTCGCCGAGGAGCCTCGGGTTGGCCGCCCACATCAGGGCCACGACTCCGGCCACGTGCGGGGTGGCCATCGAGGTACCGGAGAGGGCGCCATAGCCGCCGCCGGGAAGCGCGGACACCACTCCCACTCCGGGAGCGAGCAGGTCCGGCTTTCCGTTGCCCCGGCTGGAGAAGCTGGCGGTGGTACCGGACCGGTCCGTCGCGCCGACCGCGTACGCGGACGGGTACCGGGCCGGCGGGTCGTCGACACTCCCGCACCGGGGACCGGAGTTGCCCGCGGCGGCGGTGACGAAGATGCCGGCCGCGCTCAGGGCGTCGACCGCGGGTCGCAGCGCCGGCGGGTCGCAGCCCTCCAGCTCCGGGCAGCCCCACGAGTTGACCAGTACGTCAGCGGAGCGCTCCGGCCGCCCGTCGCGCAGCGGGTCCCCGCCGTACCGGAACGGCGCCAGCATGTACTGCAGGCAGCGCAGGTACCCGGTCACGTTGCCGAGGTCGCGGGGCAGGTCGACACAGCCGATCCAGCGGGCGCCGGGTGCCACGCCGATGCCATGGCTCCCGACGGCGGTACCGAGGGTGTGGGTACCGTGCCCGTCGTAGTCCGTCGGGGTACGGGTCCCGCCGGCCGGGTCGTACCACGAGTCGACCCCGCCCCGGAAGCCGTCCGCCAGGGCCGGATGCCGGCCGTCCACCCCGCTGTCCGAGCCGCCGATCACGATGCCCTGCCCGGTGTCCCCGTCCGCCCAGACCCGGTCCGCGCCGATCGCGCTGACGTTCCACTGTGGACGGTCGTCCGCCCGGGGCCGGCCGGCGAGCTTGCCCGGCGGATCCGGGACCGGGCGCAGACGCGGGTTGAGCAGCACCCGGTCCACCTCGCCCCGGGCGGACAGCCAGGCCCGCAGGGCCGGGCCGCCGGAGACTTCGAGACCGTTGACGAGATAGAACGGAGTGAATGCGATGTGTAGCCGGGACAGCTCCCGGCGCAGCGGAGCCTGGGTACGGTCGGCGGTGTCGACCAGCCGGCGGTAGACCTCGGCGCGCCGGGCGGGTACCCCGGACGGCAGGTCGGCCAGGCTCGCCTGGGCCTTCAGGACCACGAACAGCTCGTCGCCGTACAGGCCGGGACGGCCGACGGTCACGTAGCAGACCACCGCGCTCGCGCCCAGCGCGAGTGCGGTCAGCACGCCGACGAAGGGGCGGGAGATCAGCCCGAGCAGTGCGGCGCTGAGCAGCCCGACCGCCGCCGACAGGAGTGCGGCGGTCAGCACCCAGCGCGGCTCGTCGCCGAGCCCGAGCAGGAGCGAGGCCTGTACCGGCTCGACGAAGGCGAGCGGCCCGAGCGCGCCGAGCCCGACGAGTACGGCGACTCCGCGCCCGCCCAGCAAGGCGGCCGCGAACCCGAGCAGCGGTAGGGCGATCAGGGCGGCGATAGCGGCGCCTCCCGCCCCGGTACCCGCGGCGACAAGGGTGAGCACGACAATCGCCACCAGACCGCGCAGCCAGACCCGTGCGGGCCCGGGGAAGTCGAGCAGCCGGGCGGCCAGCCGGCCGACCGCGGCCGCGGCCGCGACGGCGGCCAGGGTCTCCAGGAGGCCGCCCAGCGCGGTCAGACACAGCCAGGGAATCAGCGCGGCCAGCCCGGCCGCCGTGCCGCGCAGCACGCCGCCCGGCGGCGGTTGCCAGCCAACCGTCCCGGCGGCCGCGAGGAGTGCGAGGAGCAGGAGGTAGCCGGTGTTGCGCTGTGCCGGTACCGCCCGGGCAAGAGCGAGCACGGCGAGCAGCAGCGCGCCGGTCGCCCAGGCCCGGCCGGTGGCGCGGATCACCGGTGAGCTGGGCAACAGCGCGAGCAGGAGCGTCGGGATGCCGGCCAGGACGGCGGCCATCAGACCGGCCAGCGGCCACAGCCAGGCCGGCCGGGGCAGCTCCGCCACCAGCAGCGCCTGTTCGACGAGCCAGGCGGCGGCGTGCAGGGCGCCGGTGATTCCCACCACCCACAACCCGACGAGGACCGCGGCGATGGCCGGGCCCCGGGACCGCCAAGTGAACTGCCCCACCGGCGAACTCTAGCTACCGTGGACGGGTGCGCCGCGATCCCGCTGTATCCCGGTTCGAAGCCGGCCGGCTCTCCCCGTCCCGGCGGGACGCCGATCTGAGTCGGCTGCGCCTTGAGCGCTTCGACGTGCTGGTCATCGGGGGCGGGGTGACCGGGGTGGGGGCGGCGCTCGACGCGGCCTCCCGCGGCCTGTCCGTCGCGCTGGTGGAGGCGGCCGACCTGGCCGCCGGTACGTCGAGCCGGTCCAGCAAGCTCATCCACGGTGGCCTGCGCTACCTGGAGCAGCTGGAGTTCGGCCTGGTACACGAGGCGCTGCGGGAACGCGGGCTGCTCGCCACCCGGCTGGCCCCGCATCTGGTCCGTCCGTTGCCGATCCTGGTGCCGCTGGAGGCGTCGGTCCCGCCGGTGCGGCTGTGGAACCGCCTCTACTTCGGCGCCGGCGTCGCGCTGTACGACGCCTTCGCCGGGCTGGTCGGCGGCGACCGCGGCATGCCACCACACCGGCACCTGTCCCGCACCGGTACCCGCCGGCTCTTCCCGTCGCTACGCGAGGATCTGGTCACCGGCGCGATCCGCTACTACGACGGGCAGGTCGACGACGCCCGCTACGTGGCCACCATGGCCCGGACCGCGGCCTCGCTCGGCGCCGCGGTCGTACCGAGCGCGCGGGTGGTCGGGCTGGTCCGGGACGCCCGGGAGGTGACCGGCGCGGTGGTCCGCGACCAGGAGACCGGGGTGCAGTTCACGGTCGCGGCGCGCACCGTGGTCGCGGCCACCGGGGTGTGGAGCAACGAGATCTCCGCGCTGGTCGGGGCGAAGCGACCCGGGCTGCGGGTCCGCGCATCCAAGGGCGTCCATCTGGTGGTACCCCGCTCCGCGATCACCGGCGACGCCGGCCTGATCCTGCGTACCCAGTCCTCGGTGCTCTTCGTGCTCCCCTGGGGTGGGCACTGGATCATCGGTACCACCGACACCGACTGGACCCTCGACCGCGCGCATCCGGCCGCGTCCAGCCGGGACATCACCTACCTGCTGGAACAGGTGAACCACTGGCTGGACCGCCCGGTGTCCCCCGCGGACATCGAAGGCGTCTACGCCGGCCTGCGCCCGCTGCTGTCCGGGGAGGACGAGGAGACCTCGAAGCTGTCGCGGGAGCATGCGGTGGTCGAGCCGATGCTGGGTCTCATGCTGGTGGCCGGGGGCAAATACACCACCTACCGGGTGATGGCCGCCGATGTCATCGACCGCGCGGCCCGGCGCCTCGGACCGGGCATACCCCGCTCGCACACCGACCAGCTGCCGTTGCTGGGTGCCGACGGGTACCAGCCGATGTGGACCAACCGTGCCGACCTGGCCCGCCGGCACGGGGTACCGGTCGGGGTGGTGGAGCATCTGCTGGAGCGCTACGGCACCCTCACCCTCGAACTGCTGGACCTGGTGGCGTCCCGGCCCTACCTCGGCCGGCCGGTCGACGGGGCACCGGAGTATCTGGGCGCCGAGATCGTGTACGCCGCCTCGCACGAAGGCGCGCTGCACCTGGAGGACGCGCTGACCCGGCGTACCCGCATCTCCATCGAGACCGACCACCGGGGGGCCGAGAGCGCCCGGCACGCGGCCGAGCTGATGTCCTCGGTGCTGGGCTGGGACAAGGTGACCCGGGACCGGGAGGTCGAGCACTACCTGGCCAGGGTCGCGGCGGAACGGGAGTCGCAGCGGATGCCCGACGACCTGACCGCCGACGCGGCCCGGCTGGGCGCCCCGGAGGTACGCGGAGCCACCGCGGCGCCCTCCCCGGGCTGACCGGCCTCAGGCCCAGTACCCCGGCCGCTCCAGCACGATCCCGTCGTCGCTGGTCACCTTGACGGGTAACTGTGCACGGCGGAGCATTGCGCGATCGACCCGCAGCACCCCGTCGGCCGCGACGCGAAGTGGATCGGACTGCCGCTTCGGGGGAAAGACCGCAACGACTTTCCGTCCAGGCTGTAGACGCTTCGCGGCCCGAACCGCTGGGCACAGGTCACTGTCACCGGAGACCAGAATCGCCGTGTCGTAGGCCGAGCGTGCGGCGTCCTCGACGAGGGCCACAGCCACGCTGACGTCGGTCTCCTTCTCCTCGTAGGTCATTCGATGTATGCCACAGGAGCGGCAGGTCTGGGTCTTCTGTTGAAACCGGCCCTCGACGATCTCCAGACACGTCGACAGAGTCTGGAGTGCCTGCAGGTAGGTGTCCTGGCGATGGCGTCCATCGGTAAGGCCCCGTACCCGGGCGGTGAAGTAGGACACCCGGTCCAGTTCCTGGTCGGGCCGCAGGAGCCCTGTCGCGAGCGCTTCAACATCCAGCCAGAGGTAGCGGCGCCCGAAGGCGGCATGCATGCCGTAGTAGAGGTTGAAGCCGTCGATGTAGACCCTGACCCGGTGCATCCGTGCTCCGTTGCGCTTGGTGTCGCTCGTGGCTAGACTTGGCGTACCCGGTCGGTGGTGAGGAACCCCGGCCAGACGGCCCCCTTCGAGGGGCCGTCCCTTTTTGTCACACCAGCCACTCGGCGGCAACCCGCGGCCGCCTGCCTGTGGATTACGCGGACAGTACGTCGTCCGCGTCCACGATGGTGTATGCGTACCCCTGCTCGGCCAGGAAGCGCTGGCGGTGCGCGGCGTACTCGGTGTCGATGGTGTCCCGGGCGACCACGGTGTAGAAGTGCGCCTGCCGCCCGTCGGACTTCGGGCGCAGCACGCGGCCGAGGCGCTGCGCCTCCTCCTGCCGGGAGCCGAAGGTGCCGGAGATCTGGATCGCCACGGCGGCCTCGGGCAGGTCGATGGAGAAGTTGCCGACCCGCGAAATCACCAGGGTACGCAGTGTCCCGGCACGGAACTCGTCGAAGAGTCGTTCCCGTTGCCTGGTCGTGGTGGAGCCTTCCACCACCGGCGCGTCCAGATACTCCGCCACGGTGTGCAGCTGGTCGAGGTACCCGCCGATGACCAGTACCTGCTCGTCCGGGTGCCGCTGCACCAGCGCCCGTACCACCGGCAGCTTGGTACGGGCGGTCGACGCGACCCGGTACCGCTCGTCCGGGTCGGCGACCGCGTAGGCCATCCGTTCTTCGTCGGTCAGGGTGACCCGGACCTCGATACACGAGGCGGGCGCGATCCAGCCCTGCGACTCGATGTCCTTCCACGGGGCGTCGTATCGCTTCGGCCCGATCAGCGAGAAGACGTCGCCTTCCCGGCCGTCCTCCCGGACCAGCGTGGCGGTCAGCCCGAGCCGGCGGCGGGCCTGCAGGTCGGCGGTGAACCGGAAGATCGGCGCGGGCAGCAGGTGGACCTCGTCGTAGATGACCAGACCCCAGTCGCGCGCGCCGAAGACGTCCAGGTGCGGGAAGACCCCGCCGCGCCGGGTGGTGAGCACCTGGTAGGTGGCGATGGTGACCGGACGGATCTCCTTGCGTTCGCCGGAGTATTCGCCGATCTCCGCCTCGGTCAGCGAGGTGCGGGCGAGCAGTTCGCGCCGCCACTGCCGGCCGGCCACCGTGTTGGTGACCAGGATCAGCGTCGTGGCTGACGCCTGCGCCATGGCGGCGGCGCCGACGAGGGTCTTGCCGGCCCCACACGGGAGTACGACGACCCCCGAGCCACCGGCCCAGAAGTGCTCGACCGCTTCCTGCTGGTATGACCGGAGGTGCCAGTTGTCCTGGACGAGTGAGATCGCGTGCGCCTCGCCGTCCACGTATCCGGCCAGGTCCTCGGCCGGCCAGCCGAGTTTGAGCAGCGCCTGCTTGAGCCGGCCGCGCTCGGACGGGTGTACCGCGACGGTATCGGCGTCGATGTGCGCGCCGAGCATGCCGGCGAGCTTCTTCGACTTGGCGACCTCGATGAGTACCGCGCGGTCGAACGCGCGCAGCACCAACCCGTGGGCCGGGTCGTTGGCCAGTTGCAGCCGGCCGTACCGGTCCATCGTCTCGGCCACGTCGACCAGCAGCGCGTGCGGTACCGGGTAGCGGGAGTAGCGCAGCAGCGCATCGACCACCGACTCGGCGTCGTGTCCGGCGGCCCGGGCGTTCCACAGCCCGAGCGGGGTCAGCCGGTAGGTGTGTACGTGCTCGGGCGAGCGTTCCAGCTCCGCGAACGGCGCGATGGCCATCCGGCAGGCCAGCGCGTCCGCGTGGTCGACCTCCAGCAGCAGGGTCTTGTCGGACTGCACGATCAGCGGGCCAGCGGACATGGGCCCCAGTCTGCCACGGTGACTTGGCTCCTCCGCGGGACAGAGCGCGTCGTCGGTCACTTGGCTCCTCCGCGGGACAGAGCGCGTCGTCGGTCAACAAACCTTCCGGATGGTTGCAACCTTGGACCGGGCTGGGGCGTCTATCTGTCAGAGCCGGCACCTGGCCGGCTTTTGGTGATCGGCACCGGGCGAGCGCGTTCGGGCCGCGGCAGTGGTCGTGCGCACCTGCATGATCGGGCGGGGCTTCGCGGGTGGCCCGTCGGGCGCGGCAACGGGGGCGAACGCACCGCCGTTCGGGACCTGGTCCCGCGGTGCCGAGGGGTGGCCCCCGCCGTTTCCGGCGGGGGCCACCCCTCACTCCTCGACCACCGCGGCCGTGATGCGGTGCAGCGCGAACGTGTGCACCGTGTCGGTACGCTCGTCCTCCGCGCGCAGGTATCCGGCCCCGATGGACACCGGGCGGACCAGCCGGGCGGCGGTACCCCCGTGCGAGTCGACGTAGCCGACCCAGACCCGCTGCCGGTCCCGCAACGCCTGCTGGAGGATCGCCATCGCCTGGGTGTGCTCCTGGACGGCCGATCCGTGGGCGACCGCCCGCAGAGTCACCGGTGCCCGGCGGGTCGACCGGGCCAGGGCGTCGACCCGGCGCAGCTGCTCGACGATCCCGGCCAGCCGGGGCGGCGGGAGCGGTCGCTGGTCGTCGACCAGGGCCCGGGGGTTGGCGGGTATCCGGCGCGGGGGTGCCCGGCGGGCTCGGGGCCGGCGCAGCACCATGGCGCCGCTGGCGTCCTCCGGCACCGGGGCGTGCCCGGCGTCACGGAGCACGGACAGCAGCCGCCCGGGCGGGTACGGGGTGACGAGCACGGTCGGCGCCAGCCGGCGCAGTTGGAGCTCGGCGACCCGCCGGTCGGCGGACAGCTCGGCGAGCAGCGCCTCGTCGTCGCTGCGCAGGTAGGCCCCGGCCGGACCGGTACGCAGCCCGCCGTGCCGGCGGGCCACGTCGTCGACGAGGTAGGTCAGCGCCTGCGGTATCGGGGTCCGGGACCGGCGCGCGAACAGCCGGTGCAGGTCGGCCGCGGTGTACCCGGTGTCCAGGGCCCGGCGTACCGAGTCCGCGGTGACCCGGTACACGTTGGCCGACTCGGGCTCGGCGGCCAGGGCCAGCTCACCGGCGAGGTCCGGCTCGGGCGGCCCGGGTACCACCACGGTCAGGTCGGCCTGCACGAGTACGTGGTCCACGGGTGGCGGTATCAGCCGGTCGAGCAGCGCGACCGCACCCGACCCGGCCGGCCCGGCGGTGGCCAGTACGCCGAGCGGGTCCTCGTCCGGATCGCGCCGGGCGGCGGCCAGCAGCTCGTCGAACAGCGCCCGCCCGTACGAGGTGAGCGCGCCCAGCCCGGTGACGCCGAGCAGTCCGGCCTCGACGAGCGCGGCGCGTACCGCCTCGGCGCGGGCCGGGTCCCGGTCGCTGTACCGCCGCGGCGCCCGCCACTGCAGGACCGACAGGACCTGGTCGGCGTCCGGTGCGTAGCCCGGCTTGTCGCCGGCCAGGACGGCCAGCGCGGCGCCCCGGATCCCGGCCGCGCCGGCCCGCTCCACGTCCGGTGACAGCGCGCTCAACGGCCGGTCCCGCTCGTCCCGCCGGCCGACCAGTGCGGGCTGCCGGGGCATGGTCAGCCAGGCCCGGATCAAAGCGGTCCACCGGCTCGCGATCGACTGCATGCGCCAGGCGTCATACCCGGACGTGGGCAGGAATCCCGGCTCGCCACTGCTGTCCCGGTCGGTCTCGCCGAGCAGGGCGGCCGCCGAGGTGACCTCCACCAGCAGCGCGACGGTCCCCTCGGGCAGCCCGGTGATCCGGGCCAGCCGGCGCAGGTCACGGACCCCGAGCCCGCCCGCCTTCAGCACCGGTACCGGCTCGGTGGTCAGCGCGTCGAGCAGCTCCTCGGCGTGGCGTACCACCTCCATCGCCTGCCCCGCGCCGGCCGAGTCGACCGCGTCGAGCGACCGCTTCGCGGCCTCCGGTGCCGGCGGGGCCGGGTGCAGCGGGCCGAGCGGCCCGCCCTCGCGGCGCAGCAGCATGCCCACCTCGCGGGGCAGCTCCACGGTGGTGTCGGTGATCGCCACCAGCAGGTGCCGGTCGACCAGCCAGCCGACCGGGCTCTCCGGGTCGGTGGGCGGGGCGCCGCGGAGGCGGCCCTGGTCGCGCGTGAGGCTGGTGGCGCCGGCGGCGGTGCTGCCGATCGGCGGTCCGGCGGCCAGCCGGTCGAGCACCGCGCGCGCCGGCGGCGGCGCGGCGAGCACGGTCCGGCGCAGCCCGGCGGCGTCCGCGCACAGCGCCTCCGCGGCCGGGTGCAGCTCGCTCGCGGGCCGGCCGAGCCCGCAGGGGTACGGCGAGGTGACCTCGTCCACCCCGGGCGCCACCCGCAGCTCGTCGTCGGGCCCGTAGACCAGCAGCAACTCGCGCAGCCGATCGACGGCGGCACGTACCGCCCCGGGGTCCGGTGCCGGGTGGCCGGCCGCGGTCAGGGCGAGCACGGCATCGACGTCGGTCCGGTCGTCGAACCGGGACAGCCGCAGCGCGTCGAGGATCTCCAGGGTGAACCGGTCGAGCGGGTCGAGCGCGCGCGCCGCGGAGACCCGGGACTGGGCCCGGGCGGCCAGCGCGGACAGGTCGGCCGGGACGGGCACCACCAGATCGGGGCGCAGCCGCAGCAGCGCGGCCAGCCGCTCGTCCGGCAGTTCGCGTATCTGGTCGGTGAAGCCCGTCGTCATCGTCGTACCACGCTACCCGGCAGCGCCTGTGGATGAGGTCCGCGGCGGCTGTGACAAACTGATCCGCGGACGCCCACCGAGCCGGAGGATCGAGCGATGGAGTCGTACGAGGAGGCAGCCCAAACCGCGGCCGCGGCCGAGAAGCTGCCGGTCATACCCAGCCGGGTGTACATCGTGCCGGAGGGCCGGCTGCCGGTCAGCGAGTTCGCCACCGACCGGGCCGGCGCGGCTTCGCCGTTCGGCGACGACCTGCGCCTCCCGCTGCCGATCGAGCACCTCACCTACACCCATCCCAGCGAGAGCACCATGCCCAGCGCCCATTGACCGGGCTCACTGTAGGGTTCGACCTGGACATGACGCTGGTCGACTCCCGGCCCGGGATCGAGGCCACCTTCCGGGAGTTGTCGGCCCGGACCGGGGTACCGATCGACGCGCGGCTCGCGGTCAGCCGGCTCGGGCCACCGCTGGAGTGGGAGATCTCCCACTGGTACCCGGCCGAGCAGGTACCGGGCGCGGCCAGCCGCTACCGCTCGCTGTACCCGAGCCACGCGATCACCCCGTCGCCGGCCCTGCCCGGCGCGGCCGAAGCCTTCCAGGCGGTACGGGCGGCCGGCGGGCGGATCGTCGTGGTGACCGCGAAGATGACCGAGCTGGCCCGGCTGCACCTGGACCATCTGCACCTCACCGCCGACGAGGTGCACGGCTGGGCCTGGGCGGACGGCAAGGCGACGGTGCTGCGTACCACCGGTGCTTCGGTCTTTGTCGGCGACCACGTCGCGGACATGGCGGCGGCCCGGACCGCCGGGGTTTCCGCCGTCGGCGTCCGGACCGGGCCGTGCTCGGCGGCCGAGCTGATCGAGGCGGGCGCACACGTGGTGCTGGACGATCTGCGCGGCTTTCCGGCGTGGCTGGCGCGGATTCAACTTGGGCCCCGTGTTCCGGGTGACTAGCCTGGTGTGAAGACTTTCCGGACGCCAAGGATTTCCGGACGACAAGGACGAGGGTGCTGGGGTGCCGACGGGGCGAGTGAAGTGGTACGACACGGAGAAGGGCTTCGGCTTCCTCACCCGTGACGAGGGCGGCGACGTGTTCGTGCACAAGGCCGCCCTGCCCGATGGGGTCGGTGAGCTCAAGCCCGGTCAGCGGGTCGACTTCGGCATCGTGGAGAGCCGCAAGGGCAATCAGGCGCTGGCCGTCAAGCTGCTGGACAGCCCGCCGTCCGTCGCCGAGCTGCGCCGGCGCCCGCCCGAGGAGCTGCACGGGCTGATCGAGGACATGATCAAGGTGCTGGAGGCCAAGGTCATGCCCGACCTGCGGCGCGGGCGCTTCCCGGACAAGAAGGGGACCAAGAAGATCGCCGAGGTGGTACACGCCGTCGCGCGCGAGCTAGAAATCTGACCTGGGTACCAGGCCGGCGCTGGCCGCCCGGTTGAGCAGGGTACGGGCGGCGGCGTAGCCCTCCTCGCCGAGATCCTCGGTGAACCGGTTGACGTAGAGCGCGATGTGCTGGGCCACCACGTCCGGCTCCATCTCCTGGGCGTGCGCGAGCACGTACTCCTGGCTCCGGGCCGGGTAGGCCCACGCCTGGCGTACCGACCCGCGTACCCATCCGGTGGCCAGGACCGGGTCGACGGTGTCCCGCTTGGCGAGGATCGCGCCGAGCGGGATGGGCAGGCCGGTCTCGTCCTGCCACCACTCGCCGAGATCGGCCAGCGCGGTCAGGCCGTAGCGCTGGTAGGTGAACCGGGCCTCGTGGATGACCAGTCCGGCGTCGTACTTCCCCTCGGCGACCCCGGGCATGATCTCGTGGAACGGGACGATGTCGATCCGCCCGGGCTGGTGCTTGCCGGCCCAGAGCCGGAACAGCAGGTAGGCCGTGGTCCGCTCGCCCGGTACGGCGACCCGCCCGCCGTCGACGGTAGCGCCGTTGGTGAGCACCAACGGGCCGCAGCCGAAGCCCACCGCACCGCCGCAGGGCAGCAGGGCGTACCGGTCGAGCAGCCACGGCAGCGCCGCGTAGCTCACCTTGACCAGGTCGTACGCCCCCCGCTCGGCGGCGGTGTTGGTGATGTCCACGTCGGCGTAGGTCACCTCGACCGGCGGGGCACCCTCGACCAGCCCGTGCGCGAGCGCGTGGAACACGAACGTGTCGTTGGGGCACGGGGAGAACGCGATGGACAGGCTCACAGACTCAACTTACCGAGGGCCGGACCGGCTGCGGTGAGCGCGGCGAGGGCGTCGCCGATCCGCCAGGCGCTCCGGTCGCGCGGGCCGATCGCGTTGGAGATGGTACGCAGCTCGGCGAAGGGTATGCCGGCTGCGGCCGCCGCGGTCGCCACGCCGAAGCCCTCCATGGCTTCGGCGACCGCGTCGGGGTAGCGCCGGCGCAGCTCGACCGTCCCGGTGGCGGTACCGGTGACGGTGTTCACGCTCAGCACCGGCCCACTGTGCGCCTCCGGCAGCGCCGCGCGGAGGGCGGCGGACAGTGCCGCGTCGGCCGGGTAGGCATCCGCCCCGAACCCGAGCACGGACAGCGGGACGAACCCGTCCGGCGACTCGGCGCCCAGGTCAGCGGCGACGCTCACGGTGCCGATCACGGTATCCCCGGGCGGAACGTCGAAGCCTCCCGCGATCCCGGCGGACAGCACGGCCCGGTAGTCCCCGGTCGCCAGTAGCCGGGCCGTGCCCGCCGCCGCCGCGGCGAGCCCGACCCCCACCTGGACCACCTCGATGTCGCCGCTCAGCCCGGCCAGCAGCGCGTCCCGCTCGGCCGGGACCGCGGTCACCACCAGCAGGGTCATCCGTCGTCCTCGTCGTCGGGCAGCTGCCCGGTCGGGCGGTAGAGGTGATAGCCCGGGGTCTCCGGTTCGTCCTCCTCCCGGGGCAGTACCCGGGTGGCGACCGGTTCGGTGGCGTCGTCGGTCCGCGGCACCTTTGTCGTCGGCTGCTCGCGGCGTTGCTTGCCGGTGCGCTGCGGCAGCCGCTTGGTGGTCTTCTCCTCCCCGACCGGTACCGGCGGCAGCTCCCCGCTGGCCACCCCGCGCAGCTTCTCCTTGCGCAGTACGACCGCGAGCGCGATCGAACGGACCATGAACAGCATTCCCAGGACGGTGACGAACGCGATGCCCGCCCAGCCTCCGAACGGCACCAGCCCGAGTGCTCCGCCGCCGACCCAGGCGAGCATCAGCACGGTCTCCGAGTGGGCGAACGCACTGGCCCGGAACTGCTCGGCGATGCGCTCCTGGATGGTCGCGTCGACGGCCAGCTTGGCCAGGCCGCTGGCGATCGCGGTGACCAGGCACAGCAGCGTCAGGGTGACCAGGTTGAACCGGATCAGGCAGACCACACCCATGGTGCTCACCAGGACCATGGCGCCCGCCTGGAGCAGCGCCGGCCGGTGGATGTGCAGCCGGGTGCCGACCGCGGTGGCCAGGAACGCGCCGAGCCCGAGCGCGCCGGCGATCATCCCCAGCGCGGCCGGATCGCTGAGGGTCGCGTGGAAGGCGCGGGTGCTCACGTGCCCCGAGCGGATCGCGAAGGCGAGGTAGAGAGCGAGGAAGCCGAACAGGGCGCGCAGCCAGGCGGCTCCGGCCAGCGTCGCGAAGACCAGCCGGCCGGTAAGTGCCTTGCCGCGCCGGCTGAAGATGGCCGGGACGGTCTCCGGCGGCTCGGAGTCGGCGCGCGGCGGCAGCCGGAGCGCGACCACGGCACCGGCCAGGAAGATGAGGGCGGCCACCCGTAGCGGCCACTGTGGGCCGATCTTGAAGGCCAGCACGCCGATCGGGATCACCGCGGCGCCGGCGACCGTACCGAAGACCGAGGCCCGGGCACCGGCCTCGGACAGCCGCAGGGTGGCGGGGAGCAGTCTGGGTACCGCCGCGCTGCGCGCGATGCCGTAGGTGCGGGACAGCACGAGCACCCCGAACGCCGCCGGGTAGAGCGCGATCTGGTGCTGGTAGTCGGCGATCATCCAGGCCAGGAAGGCCCGGCCGAACATGGTGACCGCGAGGGCCGCCCGCCGGCCGTGCCGGTAGCGGTCGAGCACCGGGCCGATGACCGGCGCGATGAACGCGAACGGGGCCATCGTGATCAGCAGGTAGAGGGCGACCCGGCTGCGGGCGGCATCGGCGGCCACACTGAAGAACACCGTGCCGGCCAGGCCCATGGTCACCAGCGTGTCGCCCGCGCAGGAGATCGCGTGCAGGTCGAGCAGGCGGGTCATGCCCGCCTCGCCGGCCCCGCCCCGGTGCCGGGCGAACACCACCCGCCGGGTCATCCAGCGGGTCGCCCGCCGTCCGCCGCGCGCGGTCAGCCGGACACCCTTCACCGTGTATCCGACGGTTCTCCCCAGCGACGGCATGTCCCTATCCTGACCGATAGCTGTGACATTCGCGCCCACCCCTCGGCGCCGCCAGCTGTCCGATGGGGGAGAATGGCTCCTCGTGATGGTGGCTACCCGAAGCAAGCTCGACCAGGTGTGTGCGGAAGCGGTCGAGCTGGCCCGTTCCGCGGTGACCGAGGAGGAGCCCGGCGCGCACCTGGACGCCGTGGCCGAGGGCGAGCGGCTGGTCACCCACCTGTTCGAGTGCCAGCTGCCCGGATACCGGGGCTGGCGCTGGGCGGTCACGGTGACCCGGATACCGCGCAGCCGCCACGTGACCATCTGCGAGGCCGTGCTGCTGCCCGGACCGGACGCGCTCGTCGCGCCCGCGTGGATACCGTGGCACGAGCGGCTCCAGCCCGGCGATCTGGGCGTCGGTGACGTCATGGTGACCACCGAGGACGACGAGCGGTTGGTACCCGGCTACACGCTCTCGGACGATCCGGCGGTCGAGGAGGTCGCCTGGGAGCTGGGGCTGGGCCGGGCCCGGGTGATGTCCAAGGAGGGCCGGCAGGAGACCGCCCAGCGTTGGTACGACGGCGAGTCCGGACCGGACGCGCCGATCGCGACCGCCGCGCCCCCGCAGGCCCGCTGCGGTACCTGCGGCTTCTACCTGCCCCTCGCCGGTACGCTGCGCCAGGCGTTCGGGGCCTGTGGCAACTTCTACGCACCTGACGACGGCCGGGTGGTCAGCGCCGATCACGGCTGCGGCGCCCACTCGGAGGTGCTCGGCAGTCCGTCCACCGACGTGGAGGAGCTGCCCACGGTGTACGACGACGCCGAGGTCGATCCGGTGGCGGTCAGCCGGGGAGCGGGTTCGGTCGACCCGACCGAGCCGGCCGAGCCGTACGGGCACGGCTAGTCGGGTACGGCTGCCCGGCGGGCCCGGCGGTGCCGGTCGTGTATCACCATCACGGCCAGCCCGACGAAGCCGAGCAGGAAACCGGCCAGGCAGATGGCCAGCCAGCTGCCGTGGCCGTGCCGGTCCAGCCAGTCCCGGAAGGGCAGCAGCGCCAGCCCGGCCACCGCCCAGATGACGATGCCGACGACGGCGAACGGCACCATCGGCGGATCCAACGGCTGCGGGGGCTCCTTCGGCACACCACGAAGGATATGCGATCTTCCGGTGCTCCCGGGCCGCGATCAGGAAGCGGGCTGGGGCCGGCCGGGCGACCGGCCCTGCTCCTCCAGGAAGCGCTCGACCAGGCCGCGTACCACGGCGGCCATGGTGAACCCGTGCTCCGCGCACCAGTCCCGCAGCTGGCTGTGCCGGTCGGTGGGCAGCCGGAGCGTGACGAGCTGGGTTCCCTCGCCGGCGGGCAGCACGCTGGCCAGGTGGCGCAGGCCGAGGAACGGGTGGGCCAACCCGCCCGGGTTGCGTTCCAGCAGCCAGGCGGTGATCTCCTGGCGCTCCTTCGGCGGGAGCGTCTCCAGAAGCTCGGCGAGCCGTTCGGGGGGACCGGGTCGATGCGTCGTCATGCGCCTATGATAGCGTGCGCTATCGTGCGATAGCGGCGTCCCGGCGGGGTACCCCATGAATTTCAGTGGTCGTTAGCCTGGCTTATTAGCTAAGCTAAGGACCGTGACGGAACGGATAGCGGTCGTGACCAAGCGACTCACCGGCGTACAGCTCGCCGAGCAGGTGCGCACGGCCATCACCCGGCTCAACCGCCGGCTCCGGCAGGTGCGACCGGTAGGTGAGCTCACGCTCAACCAGATCTCCGTGCTGGCCAGCCTGGAGCTGGCCGGTGCGCTGACCCCGCGCGAGCTGGCCGAGGCCGAGCGCGTCCAGCCGCCGACCATGACCAAGGTCCTGGCCAAGCTGGAGGAGCGCGGCCTGGTCCAGCGGACCCCGCACCCGACCGACGGGCGGCAGGTGTTGCTGTCCCCGACCGGCGCGGGCCGCGCCGAGCTGCGCGAGGTCCGCCGGGCCAAGGACGAGTGGCTGACCCGGCGGCTGGCCGAGCTGTCCGCGCCGGACCGGGAGGTGCTGCGGCAGGCAGCGGAGATCCTGGACCGGATCGCACGCGACAGCGGGTGACCGTCCCGACCGTCCACAGTGGAGGGAGTACCGCCGACAGGAGGCGATCTACCTGTGCGCGCCTTTTTGGGTAGCACTATTCAGTCCTTGCAGGTCCGTAACTATCGACTCTTCGCGACCGGACAGCTGATCTCGCTCATCTTCGGCTGGGTACAGATCACCGCGCAGGACTGGCTGGTGCTCCAGGTGTCGCACGACTCCGCCTCGGCGCTGGGCGTGGTGACCGCCCTCCAGTTCACCCCGATGCTGCTGTTCATGCTCTATGCGGGCAAGCTCGCCGACCGGCTCGACAAGCGGCTGATGCTGATCGCCCTCAACAGCGCGTGGCTGGTGCTCTCCGCGCTGATGGGGGTACTGGTGATCGGCGGGGCGGTGCAGCTGTGGCAGGTGTACGTCTTCGCGCTGGTCTGGGGTACCGCCGTCGCGGTGGAGACGCCGGTGCGCCAGTCCTTCGTCTACGAGTTGGTCGGGCCGTCACTGCTGCCCAACGCGTTGTCACTGAACGCGACCACGTTCAACTCGGCCCGGGTACTCGGTCCGGCCATCGCCGGGCTGATGATCGCGGGCTTCGGTACCGGCGCCGGGTTCCTGGCCAACGCACTGTCGTACGTGGTACCGGTGATCGCGCTGGCCCGGATGCGCCCGGCCGAGCTGCACCGCACCGACCCCGGCCGCCGGCCGGCCGGGGATACCCGGGTGGTTGACGGGCTGCGGTACGTGTCCCGCCGGCCCGATCTGCTCCTGCCGATCGTGCTGATGCTGGTGATCGGCATGGTCGGGTACAACTTCCAGCTCACCCTGCCGGTGCTGGCGAAGGGTACCTTCCACAGCGGCCCGGCCACGTTCGGGCTGCTGGTCACCGCGCTGGCGCTGGGCTCGATCGGCGGCGCCCTGGCCGGCACTCGCCGGCGGAGCCGCCCGTCGGTGTGGATCGTGCTGGGCGGCGCCGTCGCCTTCGGCGTCTTCGCTACCCTCTCCGGCCTGATGCCGACCTACCTGCTCACCGCGCTCGTGCTGGTACCCACCGGGTTCTCGACGATCTACCTGGCCCAGGCCGCCAACCAGCGGGTCCAGCTGGGTACCGACTCGGCATACCGGGGCCGGGTGACCGCGCTGTACTTCCTGGTCTTCATGGGTACCAACCCGGTCGGAGCCCCGCTGGTCGGCTGGCTGGCCCAGGTCGCCGGGCCCCGGGTGGCGATCTGGCTGGGCGGGTTGATCTCGCTGCTGGTGGCCCTGGTGGCCCTCGCCGTCCGGCTGCGTAAACCTCATGAGGATGTCGTATCCGTGTGGCAGGGTGACGACCATGGAGTACCCCCGCCTGCTGAGCTGCCTGGACGCCGACTTCACCCGGTTACGCCAGGTCGCCGCGCGCGACCTGACCGCCCAGGTGCCCAACTGTCCCGAGTGGACGGTTGACGGCCTGGTCCGCCACGTCGCCACGGTCTACCTGCACAAGACCGAGTGCATCCGGCAGCAGAAGCTGCCCGATCCGTGGCCGCCCGACGTGTCCGGCGAGCCGGCGCTGGCCCTGCTCGACCGGGCCTACGCCGAGTTGCTGGCGCAGTTCTCCGCGCACAAGCCGGAGGAGCCCGCCAACACGTGGTATGTCCCGGAGCAGACGGTCGGTTTCTGGATCCGCCGGATGGCGCAGGAGACGGTGATCCACCGGGTCGATGCCGAGCAGGCGCTCGGCGAGCCGCTCGCGGAGATCCCGGACGACCTGGCTGTCGACGGGGCCGACGAGGTGCTGGTGCGGTTCCTCAGCTACCAGTCGGTGGTCTGGCCGGAATATATGGCTGGCGCCCTGCCGGCGACCGCCCTGCCACCCCTGTTGGTCCGGGCCGGCGAGCACGCCTGGACGGTCCGGGTCAATCCCGAGGAGGTGCTGGTCTCGCCGCCCAGCGACCAGGTCGGCGCCACGATCAGCGGCGCACCGGCCCCGATGCTGCTCTGGCTCTGGCGACGGGTGGACGACGGGGTGGAGCGCAGCGGCGATCCGGCGGTGATCGACAAGGTATACGAGCTACTCAAGACCGCTACCCAGTAGTACCGTGCGTCACAAATCAGTAGCGGTCGTTGGTTAGCGCGGATTCTGTCTGGACACCAGGCTTAGCCTCGGAGGTGTGGCGGACGTGACGCACGGGCTGCTGATCATCGCAACGCTGCTGGCGCTGCTATGTCTGCCGTGCATGCTGGCATTGGTGATCTTCGCTGACGTCGTGCTCGACCGGGCCGACGGACTGCTGCGCGGATCGGCTGGCCGCTGGCGGACCCGGCACCAGGCGCACCGGCTCGAACGTCACACCGGACTGGATCCGGGACTGTTCTACCGGCTCCGGCACCGGCATGCGGAAGCCAGCGCCAAGCCGGCCGGGCCGCCCTTCGAGGAGCTGGCTGCCGACCTGCGCCGGCTGGCCCGGCAGCGGATCGAGGTGGGGCACCGCTCACCGATCTGGTTCAACGCGGTGCACCGGGCCTACGACGACCGGCTCAGCCTGGTCTGCCGGGAGTTGGAGATCCCCGAACAGCTGCACGAGCTGGAGGGCCTTGACCTGGAGTTCGAGCGGCTGCGGGTGGAGAGCCGGCTGGAGGCCGCCGGACTACGGCTGACCATCGCCGATACCGACCACTGGCAGGACTCCTGGTGAGGCTGTTCGTCGCGATCGATCCACCGGAACAGGTACAGGATCATCTCGCCGAGGTGACGGCCGGGCTGGCGGTGGTACGCGCGGGTGCCCGGGTCACGGCCCGGGCGCTCTGGCACGTGACACTCGCCTTCGTCGGGGAGGTACCGGACGATCGGCTGGAGCCGGCGGTCGAGGCGCTCGACCAGGCGGTCGCCGGGCAGGAGCCGCCGACCCTGCGGATCGCGGGGGGTGGGCGGTTCGGTCGGGGGAAGTTCACCGTGCTCTGGGCCGCGATCGAGGGAGACCTGCGGCCGCTGCGCCGGGCGGTCGGCGGGCAGCTCAAGCGGGCCCGGCTGCCCTATGACGCAAAGCGCTTCCACCCGCACCTGACCGTGGCCAGGCCCGGCGACCGGGTACCGACCGAGGTGATCAACGGCGACGTGACGCTGTTGCGCGGGTACGCGGGTCCGGAGTGGACGGTCGAGGAGATCCGGCTGATGCGCAGCCACCTCGGCCCGAAGCCGCGCTACGAGACGCTGCACGTGGCCCGGCTGGCGCAGGCCAGCCGGGCCACCTAACCGATTACCAGGCCCACGCCTCCGGGCCCGGGCCACCCTGCCCGACCGGCGGGAACAGCTCGTCGAGCCGGGCGAGCGTCGGGCTGTCCAGCGTGATGGTCAGCGCGTCGAGGGCCCCGTCGAGCTGGGCCAGCGTACGCGGGCCGGTGATCGGTGCGGTCACCCCGGGACGGGACAGCAGCCAGGCCAGCGCGATGTTGGACGGGTCGTGTCCCAGCTCGGCGGCGAGCTTCTCGAACGCGTCGATGGTCTCCCGGTGCTCGGCCAGCGCCTCCTCCGAGCGGCCCTCGCCGGACCGGGAGCCGGTACCCTCCCGTTGCTTGCGCAGCGCGCCGGAGAGCAGCCCGCCGTGCAACGGCGACCACGGGATGATGCCGATGCCGTACTCGATCGCGGCCGGGATCACCTCCAGCTCGACGTGGCGGGTGAGCAGGTTGTAGATGCACTGCTCGGAGACCAGCCCGAGGAAGTGCCGGGCGGCGGCGGACGCCTGGGCCTGGGCGAGGTGCCATCCGGCGAAGTTGGACGAGCCGACGTAGCGCACCTTGCCCTGCTGTACCAGGATCTCCATGGCCTGCCAGATCTCGTCCCACGGGGTGCCGCGGTCCACGTGGTGCATCTGGTACAGGTCGATGAAGTCGGTCTGCAGCCGGCGTAGCGACTCGTCGCAGGCGGCGATGATGTGCCGCGCCGACAGCCCACTGTTGTTCGGCCAGTCGGCCATCTTGCCGTACACCTTGGTGGCCAGCACCACCTTGTCGCGGCGGCCCCCGCCCTGTGCGAACCAGCGCCCGATGATCTGCTCGGTGACTCCCTCGCCCTGCCTCCAGCCGTACACGTTGGCGGTGTCGTAGAAGTTGATCCCGTGTTCAAGCGCGCGATCCATGATCGCGAAGCTGTCCGGCTCGGTGGTCTTCGGACCGAAGTTCATCGTGCCCAGACAGAGCCGGCTCACCTGCAGGCCGGTACGCCCCAGACTCGTGTAATCCATGCCGGCAACTCTGCCACCTCGAGCGCACTCGAAAGCAAACTGTGCCGCTGGCGCTCGGCTCCGCGAGCGCGGCGCGTTAGCCGGGTGCGGCCGCGCGCCTCGGTGCTGGGTCAGCTGCTTTCCCGGGCGGCGGGAGCCGAACCGAAGAGGACGTCGTCCCAGCTGGGCAGGCGCTTGCGCGGCTTGTCGTCGCCACCACCGGGCTGCTCCGGGCCGGCCGGCGCACCGGCCCGCCGGGGGCGGAGCACGGCGAGCGACGGGACGGCCGGTACCTCCTTGGGCGCGTCCGGGTCCTCGTCGAACGCGCTGCCCCGGCCACCGCCCCGCGGCGCCTCGGGGCGACTGCCCAGGAGCGCCGCCGCCCCGCCGCTGACCGGGCGGGACGGCCGGGCCAGCTCACCCGCTGACGCCGGGGTGCCGGGCTGTTCGGGTGTCAACGGCCGGTCCAGGCTGGCCATCAGCGCGTCGCGGCCGGAACGGATCGGGTCGGCGGAACGGATCGGGTCGGGCGGCAGCGACCGGCCGGACCGGCCCGGCTCGTGGCGCGGGGCGACCGGTGGGCGCATCGGCTCGTGTCCAGCGCCCCGGCCCAGGTCACCCCGGCCGCCCTCGGGACGGGTCGGGGCTGCGAGACCCCGGCCGGCACGCTCGACCGGCGGATCCTGCCCGAGGATCGGCATCGGCCGCTCGGCGCACAGGTATTGCGCCATGTCGTCGTACGGGCTGACGTGCTGCCGGGTCTTGTCCAGCTCCCAGACGGCCTGGGCGGTCGCCTTGCCGCTCGGCCAGGTGGCCACGATCCGCCAGGTGCCGTCGTCGCGCCGGTAGGCGTCCCAGGCGATCTTGTCGGAGTCCACCCCGTGCTGGGCCAGCCGCCCGTCCACCACCTCGGCAAGCGCGCTGTTCTTGTCGGCCGAGCGCAGCCGGGTGCGCCGGGCGTGCTGGGCGAGCATGGCCCGCTCCTGCAGCACCGGGCCGGCGTAGCGGAGCACCCGGTCGACCGGTACCCCGGCGACGCGCGCCACGTCCTCGGCGGACTCGCCGGACCGGATGCGCGCCTGGATGTCGCGTGGCGACAGGGCGGGCTCGTGGTCCTGCGGCGCGCCGGTGCCCGGCGTGGCGGCGGTCGGGCCGCCCCCGCCCGGGCGCTCCGGGCGCAGCGCGGTGTTGATCCGCTCGTCGATGGGCAGCGCGAGGAGCCGGCCCACCTCATCGGCGAGCACGAAAGCCTGACCGTCCTCGGAGAGGGCGACGAAGCGTACCGGCCGCATCGCTTTCCTCCGTCCGTACTCGCGAGGCGTACTTCCCGGACACGGTACGCGTCAGCGTCGCGGCCGGTGGGCAGCCACGCCGGCCGGAAAAATTAAAGAGCTGCCAGCACGTGGTCGATGCTGGCCGTCAGCCGCTCCACGTCGCTCGGCTCGACCGCCGGGAACAGGGCCACCCGCAGCTGGTTGCGGCCCAGCTTGCGGTAGGGCTCGGTGTCCACGATCCCGTTGGCGCGCAGCACCTTGGAGACCGTCGCGGCGTCCACGGTGTCGACGAAGTCGATGGTGGCGACCACGTTGGAGCGCAGCGCCGGGTCGGTCACGAACGGGGTGGCCACCGGGGAGCGCTCGGCCCAGCCGTACACGATGGACGCGCTCTCGGCGGTGCGCTTCGCGGCCCAGGACAGGCCCCCGTGGCCGAGCATCCACTCGGTCTGCTCGGCGGCCAGGAAGATGGTGGCGAGCGCGGGCGTGTTGTAGGTCTGTTCCAGCCGGCTGTTGTCGATCGCGGTGACCAGGTCGAGGAAGGCCGGGACGTAGCGGCCGGACTCCTTGATCTGGCTGGCCCGGGCCAGCGCGGCCGGCGACATCAGGGCGATCCACAGGCCGCCGTCGGAGGCGAAGCATTTCTGCGGGGCGAAGTAGTAGACGTCGGACTCGCGCAGGTCGACCTCCAGGCCGCCGGCTGCCGAGGTGGCGTCGATCAGCACCAGCGCGTCCCGGTCGATGCCGGCCGGCCGGTGCACCGGTACGGCGACGCCGGTCGAGGTCTCGTTGTGCGGGGTGGCGTAGACGTCGACACCCGGCTCGGCCAGCAGCGTCGGGGCACTGCCCGGCTCGGCCTTGCGTACCGTCGGCTCGCCGAGGAACGGTGCGTCCCTGGCCGCCTTGGCGAACTTGGCACCGAACTCGCCGAAGCTGGCGAACTGGGCCCGGTCCCGGATCAGGCCGAAGGTGGCGACCTCCCAGAACGCGGTGGTACCCCCGTTGCCCAGGATCACCTCGTAGCCTTCGGGCAGGCCGAAGAACTCGGCCAGCGCCCGGCGCAGCCGGGCCACCTGGTCACGTACCGGCTGCTGCCGGTGGGAGGTGCCGAGGTAGCTGGTCGCCACGCCGGCCAGGGCCGAAACGGCGGCCGGCCGGACCTTGCTCGGCCCGCAACCGAACCGGCCGTCAGCGGGCTTGAGCTCGTCAGGGATCTGGATGGTGGGTACGTCAGCCACGGCGCCATCCTTGCACGGCCCGATCCCGGCGCCCGGCGGGGGCGCCGGGATCGGCGCAAGCTCACATCCCGTGCGGGATGAGGTCCCAGCCCTCGACGTCGTTGGGCTTGCGCGGCCCGTGACCGACATATTTCGCGGCCGGCCGGACCAGCCGGCCCAGGCTCTTCTGCTCCATGATGTGCGCGCTCCACCCGGCCACCCGGGCACAGGTGAACATCGAGGTGAACATGTGTGCCGGTACCTCCGCGAAGTCCAGCACCACGGCGGACCAGAACTCCACGTTGGTGGCCAGCACCCGGTCCGGCCGGCGGGTGTGCAGCTCCTCCAACGCGGCCTTCTCCAGCGCCTCGGCCACCTGGAAGCGGGGTGCGCTCAGCTCCCGGGCGGTGCGCCGGAGCACCCGGGCGCGCGGGTCCTCGGCCCGGTAGACCCGGTGCCCGAAGCCCATCAGCCGCTCGCCCCGGTCGAGCACGCCCCGCACGTACCCTTCGGCGTCGCCGGTCCGCTCGACCTCCTCGATCATCCCCAGTACCCGGGACGGCGCACCGCCGTGCAGCGGCCCGGACAGCGCGCCGATGCCCGACGAGATGCAGGCGGCGGCGTCGGCTCCGGTGGAGGCGACGATCCGGGCGGTGAACGTGGAGGCGTTCATCCCATGCTCGGCCGCCGAGATGAAGTAGGCGTCCACCGCCTTGACGTGCCGCGGGTCCGGCTCGCCCCGCCACCGCTTCATGAACCGTTCGACGATCGTCGACGCCTTGTCGATCTCCTTCTGCGGTACCGCGGGCAGCCCGAGTCCGCGCGCGGACTGCGCCACGAAGGACAGCGCGGTCACCGATACCCGGGCCAGGTCCTCGCGGGCCTGCTCGTCGGAGATGTCGAGCAGCTGGCCGAGTCCCCAGTACGGGGCGAGCATGGCGACCGCGGACTGTACGTCCACCCGGATGTCGCCGGAGTGCACCGGTACCGGGAAGGGCTCGGCCGGCGGCAGACCCGGACCGAACTTGCCGTCCACCAGCAGCGCCCATACGTTGCCGAAGGACACCTTGCCGATCAGATCCTCGATGTCGACGCCGCGGTAGCGCAGCGACCCACCTTCCCTGTCGGGTTCAGCGATCTCGGTCTCGAAGGCGATCACGCCTTCCAAGCCCGGCTTGAAATCGGACATCTCGCTCTCCTGGATCTTCATGTCCGCGCCGCGTTCCCAGCCGACCGGTGGGGCCGACGTGGGTCCGTATGCGTACCCGGCGTACCTGTCTGGTTGCGTACGTGTTTCCTAGCATCTTGCCTTCGGGTAACTCGCTGGGCGAGTGGCCCGCGATGTGCTACACGCGACATCTTTGCGTGTTGCGGGCGGCTTGGCATAGCAGGACCTTGCGCATATGTGTTTCCAGCGACAGTTCTTCGCGCAGATCAGCGTGCGACTCGCCCGGGCGCTTTCATAGAGGGCGTGACCTCCAGCACATTCGACACCGAGCTGACCGAGAAGGATCTCGCCGAAGACTGGCCGACCCAGTTCGGCCGGTGGTTGGCCGACGCGGTCGACGCCGGGTTGCCCGAGCCCAACGCGATGGTGCTCGGCACCGCCGACGCGGCCGGCCGGCCGAGTGCCCGCAGCGTGCTGCTCAAGGGGTACGACCTGGGTGGCTTCGTGTTCTTCACCAACTACCGGTCGCGCAAAGGTACCGAGCTTGCCGCCAACCCGTACGCCAGCCTGGTCTTCCCGTGGTACGCGCTGCACCGCCAGGTGATCGTCATCGGGTCGGTGCAGCCGACCTCCCGCGTGGAGACCGAGGACTACTTCGCCACCCGGCCGCGCGGCGCCCAGGTCGGCGCCTGGGCCAGCGCGCAGTCCCAGCCACTGGGCAGCCGTACCGAGCTGGAGGAGGCCTGGGCAGCGGCGGACCGGCGGTTCCCCGGGGAGGTACCGGCCCCGCCGCACTGGGGCGGGTTCCGGGTCGCGCCGACCAGCGTCGAGTTCTGGCAGGGCCGGATCAGCCGGCTGCACGACCGGCTGCGCTTCCGGCTCGCCGGGGACACCTGGGTGGTCGAGCGGCTCAACCCGTGACCGGGCCAGTTGGCGCTCGCTTCCTCGCGCGGGTCATGCGCCCTGTCGGCCACCCTGTAGCCGACCGTCCGACTCAGTCGCTGCGCTCCTTCGCTCCCGGTCGGCTGCGGGCGGCGGGCACATGACCGACCTGCGCAACCTCGCGATCGACACCCGGCCGCTGCGCCACCCGGCGTACCGGCGGGTGTTCATCGGCAACTCCGCCTCGTTCTTCGGTACCCAACTGACCGTGGTCGCGGTGGCCGTGCAGATGTACGCCGAGACCGGGTCCACCCTGTGGGTCGGCTACCTGGGCCTGGCCGGACTGGTACCGCTGCTGGTCTTCGCGTTGTGGGGCGGTGCGCTGGCCGACGTGCTGGACCGGCGCCGGCTCTTCCTCACCAGCTCGACGCTCATGTGGCTGACCACCCTGGCGCTGCTGACCCAGGCCCTGCTCCGGCTGCACAGCCCGGTGCTGCTGCTGGTCCTGGTGGCGGTGCAGTCCGGGATGGTCTCGGTGGCCTCGCCGACCGCGTCCGCGATCGTCCCGCGGATCGTGCCGCGCGCCGAGGTGCCAGCCGCGAACACGCTCAACTACACCGCCGGTACCGTCGCCTCGGTGGCCGGCCCGCTCGCCGCCGGCGCCCTGATCCGCTACGACATCGCCTGGGCCTACGGCGTCGACGCGGTCACCTTCACCCTCGCCCTGTGGGGCGCGCTGCGGCTGCCCGCCCTGCCGCCGGTCCGGACCGGCCGCTCGGACGTGCTCACCGGGCTGCGTTACCTGGCCGGCCAGCCGGTGCTCCTGCTCTCCTTCGCTATCGACGTCGTGGCCATGGCGCTGGCCATGCCGCGGGCGCTGTTCCCGGCCGTGGCGCAGCAGCGGTTCGGTGGCAACGCCGCGGTGGGCTGGCTGTTCGCGGCGATCGCGCTCGGCGCCGCGGTCGCCGGGCTCACCTCCGGCTGGATCGGCCGGGTCCGCAGGCAGGGCCTGGCACTGGTGGTCGCGGTCGTGGTGTGGGGCCTTGCGGTGGCGGCCGCCGGGCTGGCCCGGCAGCTCTGGCTGGCCGTCGCGCTGCTCGCCCTGGGCGGCGCGGCCGACCTGGTCAGCGCCGTCTACCGGCAGACCATGCTGCAGACCTACGCACCCGACGAACTGCGCGGGCGGATGAGCGGGCTGTTCATCGCGGTGGTCACCGGCGGGCCGCGGCTGGGCGACCTGCGGGCCGGGGCGATGGCGGTACCACTCGGCGTCACCGCGTCGTGGGTCGGTGGCGGGCTGGCCTGCGCGGTGGTCGCGGTCCTGCTGGCGGTGGTGTTCCCCGCGCTGCCGCGCTACCGGACGTAGGGTCGCGGGATGCAGGAGATCCCGCCGCCGTCCGGCGCGCAGTACCGCATCGAGGCCGCGGACCAGTCCGCCGTCGTGGTCGAGGTGGGTGGGGGCCTGCGCACCTACACCGCGGCCGGCCAGGAGATCGTCGACGGGTACGCCCTGGCGGAGGTCGCTCCGGCCGCCGCCGGTCAGGTCCTCGCGCCCTGGCCCAACCGGCTGCGCGACGGGCGGTACGACTGGCACGGGTACACCTACCAGCTCGCCCTCTCCGAACCGGCCTACGACAACGCGATCCACGGGCTGGTGTGCTGGGTGTCCTGGACGGCGACGGCCGTGTCCGGGTCCGAAGTCACCCTCTCCTATATGTTGCCCCCGCAGCCGGGCTACCCGTGGGCGCTCGAGCTGACCACCACCTGGTCGGTCGGTCCGGACGGGCTGCGGGGCAGGCACACCGCCACCAACCGCTCCGGCTCCCCGGCCCCGTTCGGTCTCGGCGTCCACCCGTATCTCCGGCTCCCCGGCCTGCCCCTGGACGACCTCGTGCTGACCGTACCGGGGGAGCGGATGCTGCTGGTCGACGGGCGGAAGCTGCCGATCGCGGCGAGCCGGGTGGCCGGTACCGACCTGGACTTCACCTCGGGGCGCCGGATCGGGCCGGTGCAGCTGGACACCGCGTTCGGTCCGGTACCCGCCGGCGGCTCGGCCGTACGACTGTCCACTGTGGACGACTCAGCGGCGGTGACCGTCTGGGCGGACGGGTCGTTCCACTGGTGGCAGGTGTTCACCAGCGATACGTTGCCCGGACCCCGTACCCGCCGGTCGGTCGGGATCGAGCCGATGACCTGCCCGCCGGACGCGTACCGGTCCGGACGGAACCTGGTCACCCTGGAGCCGGGCCAGACCTGGCGCGGCGAGTGGGGGATCAGGCCGGGGGTGGGCCGTGGAGTTTGACGAGGTGGTCCGGCGGCGCCGGATGGTCCGCAACTTCGACCCCGACCGGCCGGTACCGCGCGAGGTGGTCCAGCGCCTGCTCGACCTCGCGGTCCGGGCGCCCTCGGCCGGGTTCTCCCAGGGCTGGGCGTTCCTTGTGCTCGCCGAGCCGGCCGACCGCGACCGCTTCTGGACGGCTACCGGGCGGGGTGGCGCGCCGGACTCCTGGCTGCGCGGGATGGCCCGGGCGCCGCTGCTGATCGTGCCGCTGGCGCACAAGGACGGATACCTCGACCGGTACGCCGAGCCGGACAAGGGCTGGACCGACCGGGACGAGGCGCGCTGGCCGGTGCCGTACTGGTATATCGACACCGGGTTCGCCAGCCTGCTCATGCTGCTCGGCGTGGTGGACGAGGGACTCGGGGCGTGCTTCTTCGGGATCCCGCCCGCGGCGCTGGCGACCTTCCGGGCGGCCTTCGGCGTTCCCGAGGCGTACACCCCGATCGGAGCCCTGGCCATCGGCCACCCGGCGGCGGACCGCCGGTCGCCCTCCCTGCGGCGCGGCCGGCGCCCGGTCGCCGAGGTCGGCCACTGGGGCCGGTGGGGCGGAGGGATATCGGCCTCCTGAGGTTGGCCCGTGTCGCTACGCTGGGCAGCGAGCAGGGCTGGCGCGATGTGGGAGGGAGCGACCGGCGTGATCTTCAAGGCGGTACGGGAAGGCGTCCCGTACCCGGACCACGGCCTGACCATGAAGGAGTGGGCGGAGATACCGCCGCGCCCGGTCCGGCTCGACCAGCTCACCACCACCAAGCGCGAGCTGGCCCTCGACCGGCTGCTGGCTGAGGACTCCACCTTCTACGGCGACCTCTTCCCGCACGTCGTCCAGTGGCAGGGCGGCCTCTACCTGGAGGACGGGCTGCACCGGGCGCTGCGCGCCGCGCTCCAGCAACGCACCTCGATCCACGCCCGCGTACTCACCCTGCCCAGAACATGACCATCGATCTGCTCGACCTGGACTCGCTGCACTCCGCGGAGGAGCGGGACATCCGGGCGACCGTCCGCCGCCTGCTCGACGCCGAGGTCCGGCCGCACGTCACCCAGTGGTACGAGGACGGTCACGCTCCGGTACGCGAGCTGGCCCGGCGTTTCGGTGCCCTCGGGCTGCTCGGCATGCACCTGACCGGCTACGGCTGCGCCGGTACCTCCGCCGTCTCCTACGGCCTGGCCTGCCTGGAGCTGGAGGCGGCCGACTCCGGGGTACGCAGCCTGGTCAGCGTCCAGGGCTCGCTCGCCATGTACGCCATCTGGCGGTTCGGCTCGGAAGAGCAGAAGCAGGAGTGGCTGCCCCGGATGGCGACCGGCGAGGCGATCGGCTGCTTCGGCCTGACCGAGCCGGACCACGGCTCCGATCCGGGCTCGATGAGCACGACCGCCAAGCGCGACGGGGGTGACTGGATCGTGCGGGGTACCAAGATGTGGATCACCAACGCGCCGGTCGCGGCGGTCGCGGTGATCTGGGCCCGCAGCCCGGAGGGGGTGCTCGGCTTCGCCGTGCCGACCGACGCCGACGGCTTCGCCGCCCGGGAGATCCGGCACAAGCTCTCCCTGCGCGCCTCGTCGACCGGCGAGATCGTGCTCGACGACGTACGGCTGCCGGACTCGGCCCGGCTGCCCGGGGCGCGCGGGCTCAAGGGGCCGCTGTCCTGCCTGACCCAGGCGCGGCACGGGATCGCCTGGGGTGCGCTGGGCGCCGCGCGCGACTGCCTGACGAGCACCCTCGACTACGCGGTGTCCCGGGAGCAGTTCGGCCGGCCGATCGCCGGGTTCCAGCTCACCCAGGCCAAGCTCGCCGACATGGCGGTCGCCTGGAACCAGGGCTACCTGCTGGCACTGCACCTGGGCCGGCGGGCCGACGCCGGTACGTTGACCACGGAGCAGGTCAGCGTCGGCAAGCTGAACAACGTCCGGGAGGCGCTGGGCATCGCGCGTACCTGCCGGACGATTCTCGGCGCCAACGGCATCAGCGGCGAGTACCCGGTCCTGCGGCACGCCAACAACCTGGAGAGCGTGCTCACCTACGAGGGCACCTCGGAGATCCACCAGCTGGTGATCGGCCAGAAGTTGACCGGGATCTCTGCCTTCAGCTGACTCAGGTCGCGACTGTCGTACCCACGGCTTACCGTGTAGGGACAGGAAACATCCACAAGGGACGGTGAGCACGGTGGCGGCGGACTCCTTCGAGCGCGGGCGGGCGAGCGTGCCCGAGGAGCGCACGGTCCAGCAGGGCACCATCGGTGCGGAGCTGCCCCCGACCGGTGAGATGCCCCAGGTCAAGCCGTGGTCGGACGACGAGACCGACAAGCCGGCCGGCCGCCCCGGCGACGAGGACGCGGCGCCGCGCCGCCGGTTCCGCGGTGCCGGCTGCCTGTTCTGGCTGGCCGGGCTGATCGCACTGGTCCTGGTGGTCGGCCTCGGCCTCAAGGTGACCGGGCTGCTGCCGCACTTCCACAACCCGTTCTCGGTGCAGAAGACCGACCGCAGCCAGCCGACCCTGCTGCTGTCCATCCAGGACCTGTCCCGGTTCGAGGCGGCCAGTGGCAACTTCCAGGAGGTCATCGACGTCCAGAAGGACCGGTCATACATCCCGGACATCATCTTCAACGAGCGCACCTTGTTCGTCTGCGTCGGTTCGGTGGACGCCTATGTCGACTTCACCCACATCGGCCAGGGTGACATCGTCGACTCGCCGGACCACAAGTCCGTGATCATCTCGCTGCCCGCGCCGCAGCTGGAGAAGCCGAACATCAACCACGACAAGAGCTATGTGTTCGCGACCCAGCAGGGGCTGATCAACAAGATCGGCGATCTCTTCGGCGGCAACCCCAACAAGGAGCGCGAGCTCTACCTGCTCGGCGAGCAGCGGATCGCCCAGGCGGCCCGGGACAGCGGCCTGGCCGACCGGGCGGCTGGCAACACCCGGCAGATGCTCACCCAGCTGCTGCGTTCGCTGGGCTACACGTCGATCACGATCAAGTTCGCGGCCACGTGAGATGGGAAGCGACCTGCGTTCGTTGGTGAACATCGGGCCGAGGCTCGCGGCCGACCTGATCGCGGTCGGCATCCCGGACGCCGAGACACTGCGTGAGGTGGGCGCCGACGAAGCGTCACATCGGCTGGAGGACGCCGGGCTGCGGGACTGTATCCATGCACGCCGGGCTATCTCCGCAGCCCTCGCGGGAGTACGGTGGACAACGGGAGAAACTGGGCCAATTGTCGAGTGAGAATGGCGTTGCGTGGTCCTTCCCGTACGCGTTGTTTGGCCCGTGGCGCTCTTGTTGCAAACATGGTTGAGTGCTAACTGCCGGACGTTACGGCGGCCTCACAGCACCAAGATGGAACGTTTACCCGATGGGAAAATCCCACCGGTTTCGTAACAGTACAGAAACTCGGGGCAGGCCGACACTGGCCTGCCAATTCGCAGCTTGGGAGGTGACGGGGTGGCGACCGTCGCACTCAAAGATGTCACCAAGGTGTTCGGCGACGGCACGGTGGCGGTCGACAACGTCAGTCTCGACGTGGGTGACGGCGAGTTCATGGTGCTGCTCGGCCCGTCGGGATGTGGCAAGTCGACGGTCCTGCGCATGGTCGCCGGCCTTGAGGACCCGACGTCCGGCGCGATCCTGCTCGACGGGGAACTGGCCAACGAGCTGGCCCCGCGGGACCGCCGGATCGCCATGGTCTTCCAGGATTTCGCCCTCTACCCGCACATGAACGTCGGCGACAACATCGGTTTCCCGCTGCGGCTGTCCGGCGTGGACATGGACTCACGCACCGAGCGGGTCGCCGACGTGGCCAGCGCGTTGGGCATCGGGGACGTACTGGCCCGCCGGCCGGGGCAGCTCTCCGGTGGGCAGCGCCAGCGGGTGGCGATGGGCCGGGCAATCGTCCGCCGGCCCGGCCTGTTCCTGATGGACGAGCCACTGTCCAACCTGGACAGTGGGCTGCGCGCCGAGCTGCGTGCCGAGATCTCCGGGCTGACCCGGGAGCTGGGCGTGACCACGCTCTACGTCACGCACGACCAGGCCGAGGCGCTGACCATGGCCGACCGGGTGGCCATCATGCGCCGGGGCGTCCTGCAGGACGTGGGTACGCCGACCCAGGTGTACGGCCGTCCGGCCACCCTGTACGTCGCGGCCTTCCTCGGCGCACCCCGGATGAACCTGCTGGAGGCCCAGGTCTACGTACACCTGGACCGGCACATCGCGCTGCACATGGGCGAGCAGACGCTCTACCTGCCGTGGACCGACATCCGGGCCCGAGCCGTCGCGCACTACCACGGCGAGCGCATCGTGGTCGGGATGCGGGCCGAGGCGCTGACCCCGGTACCGCTGGACACCGAGGGCGACGTGCTGCGCGGGCGCATCCGTTACCTGGAGCACCACGGCCACGAGTCGCTGGCCTACCTGGACATCGGTGCCTACGCGGTGACCGTCGACGACATCGGGGGTACCGCGCCGGACGTCACCGAGAGCCGCGGGCTGCGCCGCTTCGCGAACATGGTCCGCCGGGTGGCCAACCGGGAGCAGGACAGCGAACTGGTCGGCGTCGGGGTGGGTGCCCGCAACGGGCACAACGCCAAGGCCAGTCCGAACGGCCGGGGCAACCAGGGCATCTTCTCCGACTCCGGCCGGCACCACCGGCGCCCGGCCGAGCTGGCCGTCCGGCTCGCCCCCTACCCCGCCGTCAACAACGGGCACCCGTTGGCCGTCGCGGTACGCATGGAGGCGCTGCACTTCTTCGACGACCGGGGACAGCGCATCGACGTCGGTTGGCGGTAGGCGCTCGCGGGTTCCGCCGCTGTTCCCTCTTGTCTTCGGCTTCCGGCCGGCGATCAGGTCCGCTCTGGCGCGTCGACTCGCGGCGTAGCCATCTACGCATCAAAATGTGCGGAACCATCGCGGCAAGGGAGCTGCTGTGCGAGTCAGGGGATATGCCGAGGGCATGCCGTGCTGGGCCGAGTTGACCACCACCGACCCGTCCGGTACCGCCGGGTTCTACCGTGAGCTGTTCGGCTGGCGGCACGACCCGGACGAGGGCGTGTTCCGGCTCGACGGGCTGGCCGTGGCCGGGGTGGTCGCCGGGCCGGCGCCGGCCCCCTGGCTGACCTACTTCGCCTGCGACAACGTGGAGGCGCTGGCCGGACTGGCCACCGACGCCGGTGGCCAGGTGCGGCGCCGGGCCGCGCGGGCCGGCCGGGGCTGCGCGGTGGTGCTCACCGATCCCGGTGGTGCACCGTTCGGGGCCTGGCAGCGTGCCGGGTTCGCCGGGGCGCAGCTGGGCAGCCAGCCGGGTACGGTCTGCTGGAGCGAGCTGGCCACCCATGACATCGACCGGTGTACCGCTTTCTATGGCAAGGTGTTCGGCTGGTCCACCCAGCCCGGCGAGCTGGGTGCCGAGTGGGGCCACATCGAGCTGCTGCTGATCGACCGGCTGGTCGGCTCGGTGTACGAGGTGCCGGCGAAGGTACCCGCGCAGTGGCGTACCACCATCGAGGTGGCGGATCTGGACGTGGTACGGCAGCGGTGCCGGGACCGCAACGGGCGGGTCGCGCTCGAACCCGTCGAGCTGGGCATCGGCCGGTACGCCCGGTTCGTCGACCCGTCCGGGGCTGGCTTCGGCGTGGTCGAGCTGATCGACGAGCTGCGATCCTCATGAATGGTCCGCCCGGATACCCGCCGGCCTACCCGAACGCTCCGGCCTGGGGGCCGCCGGTCCCGCCGCGCCGGCCCCGTTGGGGTTTGGTCGGCAACAACCTGGGCGTCATGCAGTTCGCTCAGATCGAGGGCTATCTCGGGTAACTGGCGCACGATAGGTAGCCATGAACATCAGAACAGTCGGAGACGTACGGGTCCTGACCCCCGACCTGGATCCGCGGGACCTCGACCCGGTTGCGGAGCCCCCCGAGGACGAGTTGGTGGAGGCACTGGTCGACGGTGCGGTCTGGTCAGGGCTCGCGCTCGGGGTGGCCGGCATCCGGCTCAGTCATCTGGTCAACGTGACGCTCACCGGGGCGGACTGGCGCAACACCCCGCTCTACGGCTGCCGGTTCGAGCGGGTCGACCTCTCCGGCGCGCGGCTCGCCGGCGTCGCCATCGAACGCTGCGAGTTCAACGGCTGTCGCATGACCGGGGTCCAGCTGACCGACGCGGTCCTCAAGAACGTGGTCTTCGACGGGTGCCGGCTCGACTACGCCGCCCTGACCCGGGTACGCGTGACGGGTCCGGTGGCGATGGTGGAGTGCAACCTCGACAACGCCACGCTGCGGCGGTGCCAGCTCCCGCAGACCGCGATCAGCGGCTGCCGGCTGAGCCAGGTGGAGCTGGACGAGTGCGACCTGCGCGGCGCGGACCTGCGGGACAGCGACCTGTCCAGCCTCACCGGGATGTCCAGCCTGCGCGGAGCGGTGATCACCGGGTCCCAACTCGGGGAGCTCGCGGCGGCGCTGCCCCGCGAGCTGGACCTGACGGTACACGCCGACCCGGCCCGCTGAGCGCAGGTGCCCCGGGCGGCGGGTGAGCGCCGGGTCCGGGGTGACCCTTGCCACCTGGCGTCCGAGCGTGCGAAGAACGCGCGATGGGTACCGTCAGTCAGCGGCCATTCACGGCTCGCTCTGCCCGTGCTGGGACAGAGACGGACAAACCAACCCCGAAACCGGGAACGGTGCGCGTCCGCATGTTCCTCTGCACGGGCCGGAAAACGGGTCGGTCGTTACCGTGGTTAGCGGGGGAGCCAGTGAGAATGCAGAATAACCCGGTTGAGAGCCGTCGCAGGACAGGAGCTGACATGCAGGTATGGCCGGGTGTGCGGTATCCCCTCGGCGCTACCTTCGACGGGACCGGCACCAACTTCGCGCTCTCCTCGGAGATCGCCGAGGGTGTCGAGCTGTGCCTGTTCGAGCCGGACGGTTCGGAGCGCCGCGTCGAGCTGTACGAGGTGGATGCGTTCGTCTGGCACGGCTACCTGCCGGGCATCGAACCGGGGCAGCGGTACGGCTACCGGGTGCACGGCCCGTACGACCCGGGGCGCGGGCACCGGTGCAACCCGAACAAGCTGCTGCTCGACCCGTACGCGAAGGCGATCGACGGCCGCGTCTCCTGGGACCCGGCGGTGTACGGCTACGAGTTGGACGCCCCGGACACCATGTCCCGGCGCGACTCCGCCCGGTTCATGCCCAAGGGCGTGGTGGTCAACCCGTACTTTGACTGGGGGAGCGATGTGCTGCCCCGGATCCCGTACCACCACACGATCGTGTACGAGGCCCACGTCAAGGGCCTGAGCATGCGGCACCCCGGGATCCCGAAGGAGCTGCGCGGCACGTACGCCGCGGTCGGGCACCCGGTGATGGTCGACTATCTCAAGAAGCTCGGCATCACCGCGATCGAGCTGATGCCGGTGCACCAGTTCGTCAACGACCACCGGCTGGCCGAGCGGGGCCTGGCCAACTACTGGGGCTACAACTCGATCGGCTACTTCGCCCCGCACCAGGGCTACGCCGCCATGGGCGGCCTGGGCCAGCAGGTGCAGGAGTTCCGGGCGATGGTCAAGGCGCTGCACGCGGCCGGCATCGAGGTCATCCTCGACGTGGTCTACAACCACACGGCCGAGGGCAACCACCTCGGGCCGACGCTGAGCTTCCGCGGCATCGACAACGCTGCCTACTACATGCTCAACGAGGGCGACCCGGGAAAGTACCGGGACTACACCGGTACCGGCAACAGCCTCAACGCGCGCAGCCCGCAGACCTTGCAGCTCATCATGGACTCGCTGCGCTACTGGGTGATCGAGATGCACGTCGACGGCTTCCGCTTCGACCTGGCCGCCACGCTGGCCCGGGAGTTCTACGAGGTGGACCGGCTGGCCGCGTTCTTCGAGGTGGTACAGCAGGATCCGATCGTCAGCACGGTCAAGCTGATCGCCGAGCCGTGGGACGTCGGGCCGGGTGGCTACCAGGTGGGCAACTTCCCTCCACTGTGGACGGAGTGGAACGGCCGGTTCCGGGACACCACCCGGGACTTCTGGCGCGGCGCCCCCTCCACGCTGGCCGAGTTCGCCAGCCGGCTGTCCGGCTCGGCCGACCTGTACCAGGACGACGGGCGCAAGCCGGTGGCCTCAGTCAACTTCGTCACCTGCCACGACGGGTTCACCCTGACCGATCTGGTGACCTACAACGAGAAGCACAACGAGGCCAACACCGAGGACAACCGGGACGGGGAAAACCACAACCGGTCCTGGAACTGCGGGGCGGAGGGGCCGACCGAGGACCCGGAGGTCCTCGAGCTGCGAGGCCGGCAGCGCCGCAACTTCATGGCCACGCTGCTGCTCGCCCAGGGCATACCGATGATCGGGCACGGCGACGAGCTGGGCCGGACCCAGCGGGGCAACAACAACGCGTACTGCCACGACTCCGAGTTGACCTGGATCGACTGGGACAACGTCGACGAGCAGATGCTGGAGTTCACCCGCAAGCTGACCGCGTTCCGCAGCGCGCACCGGGTGTTCAAGCGCCGCCGGTTCCTCACCGGCCGGCCGGTCCGGCACGAGGTCGGTACCCCGCTGCCGGACGTGCAGTGGTTCAAGTTCGACGCGCGCGAGATGGAAGGCGACGACTGGAACACCGACTTCGGCCGCTCGGTGGCGCTGTTCATCAACGGCGAGGGGATCAAGGAGCGCGGCCCGCGCGGGGAACGCCACCTCGATGACTCGTTCATGTTGTGTTTCAACGCCTCTGAGATCATGCTGGAGTTTGTGCTACCGCCCGCTGAGTACGGGGAGAAGTGGCAGGTGGAAATCGACACCGCCAATCCGGCCAACGTGGAGCCGGCGATCGTCGCGGCCGGCGGGAAGATCCCGGTACCGGCGCGCTCGCTCGTGGTGCTGATCCGGAAGCTGTAACCATGGCGCCGGGGTCGACGTATCGCGTGCAGGTACGGCCCGGCTTCGACCTCGCCGAGACCGCGCAGCTGGCCGACTACCTGGCCCAGCTCGGAGTCACCCACCTCTACAGCGCACCGATCCTGGCCGCCGCGCCCGGCTCCGCCCACGGGTACGACGTGGTGGATCCGACCCGGGTCAGTCCCGAGTTGGGCGGCCCGGCCGGGCTCATCCGGCTGGTGCAGGCCTTGCGGCACAACGGACTCGGGCTGGTCGTGGACATCGTGCCCAATCACTGCGGAGTGGGCGTACCGCACGCCAATCCGGCCTGGTGGAGCCTGCTTCGGGACGGGCCGTTGTCGCCGTACGCGAGCTGGTTCGACGTGGACTGGTCGCGCGGGCGGATCCTGATCCCGGTGCTCGGCGACGGGGAGGACGAGTCCACACTGTCCATTGTGGACGGTGAGTTGCGCTACCACGAGCACCGGTACCCGATCGCACCCGGTACGGCGGGCGGCACGCCGCCGGAGGTACACGCCCGCCAGCGGTACGAGCTGGTGCACTGGCGGCGGGCCAACGCCGAGCTGAACTACCGGCGCTTCTTCGCCATCCCCGAGCTGGCCGCGCTGCGGGTCGAGCTGCCCCAGGTGTTCGACAGCACGCACGTCGAGGTGCTGCGTTGGCTACGCGACGGGCTGGTGGACGGGCTGCGGATCGACCACCCGGACGGGTTGCGCGACCCGACCGGTTACCTGAGCCGGTTGCATGCGGAGGCCCCGGACGCCTGGGTCGTGGTGGAGAAGATCCTGGAGCCCGGCGAGGAGCTGCCGGACTGGCCGGTGGCCGGCACGACCGGCTACGATGCGCTGCGCGAGATCGGTGGATTGTTCGTCGATCCGGCCGGGCGCAGGGCATACCCGCCAAGGGTTTCCTGGGGCGAGACGGCGCGCACCGCGAAGCTGGCGGCCGCGAGCGGGCTGCTCGCCACCGAGCTGAGCCGGCTCGCCCGGCTGGTCCCCGAGGTGCCACGGGCCGGCGAGGCGCTGGCCGAGCTGGCCGTCGACTTCCCGGTCTACCGCAGCTACCTGCCCGAGGGTGAGCGCTACCTGACCGACGCGCTGGCCCGGGCCCGCAAGCGCCGCCCGGACCTGCCCTTCGACGAGCTGGAGCCGCGGCTGTCCTGCCCGGCCGACGAGCTGGCCCTGCGGTTCCAGCAGTTCTCCGGCGCGGTGATGGCCAAAGGCGTCGAGGACACCGCGTTCTACCGGTTCACGAGATTCATCGCGCTCAATGAGGTGGGCGGCGCGCCGGACCACTTCGGGGTGACACCCGAGGAGTTCCACGCCGCCGCCAAACGCCGGCTGGCCCGCTGGCCGGCGGGGATGACCACGCTGTCCACCCACGACACCAAGCGGTCCGAGGACGTCCGGGCCCGCCTCGCGGTGCTCTCCGAGATCCCGCGGGAGTGGCACGAGACCGCGGAGCGCTGGCAGGCCGCGGCGCCACTGCCCGACCCGGACCTCGCCGCGCTGCTCTGGCAGACCGTCGCCGGCGCCTGGCCCATCGAAGAAGAGCGATTGCGGGAGTACGCCCTCAAGGCGGCCCGGGAAGCCGCGGTGTACACCTCCTGGGCAGACCCGGACCGCACCTACGAAGACGCGGTGACCCGATCAATTTCCCGGCTCTACGCGTCCCCACTGAGGGGTCACATCGACGAGTTCGTCGGCCGGATCACCCCCTACGGCTGGTCCAACTCGCTCGGGCAGAAGCTGGTCCAGCTCCTCGCGCCCGGGGTGCCGGACACCTACCAGGGCACCGAGCTGTGGGACAACTCCCTGGTCGACCCGGACAACCGCCGCCCGGTCGAGTTCGCCCTCCGCCGGCGGCTGCTGTCCCGGTTGGACGGCGGCTGGTTGCCGCCCGTCGACGGGACCGGTGCGGCCAAGCTGCTGGTGACCAGCCGGGCCCTGCGGATCCGCCGCGATTCTTCGATGGATACCTATGCCCCGGTCCCCGTGGACGGGCCGGCGGCCGAGCACGCGGTGGCCTTCGACCGGGGCGGGGTGACCGTGGTCGCCACCCGGTTGCCGGTCGGGCTGGCGCGGCGCGGCGGGTGGCAGGAAACAGTGATCCGAGCTCCGTGCCAAGATTTCCTCGATGCGCTCAGCAACAGATCGTTTAGTGGCCCGTACGTACCGTTGCGCGAAATACTGAGCCCCTATCCCGTCGCACTCCTGGTGGCAAGATGACCGACTTCGCTGGCGCTCGCCTCCGCTCGCGCGGGTCATGCGCCCTTAGGCCGCCCTGTAGCCGACCGTCCGACTCGGTCGCTGCGCTCCCTCGCTCCCGGCCGGCTGCGGGCGGCGGCGCATGACCGATTTCGCGGTGTGGGCCCCGACGACCTCCCGGGTACAGCTGCGGATCGACGGTGTGGAGCATCCGATGCGGCGCGAGCCGGGCGGCTGGTGGCGGACCGAGATCGACGCGAAGCCCGGCACCGACTACGCATACCTGCTCGGCGAGGGTGACCAGCTCCTGCCCGACCCGCGCTCGCGGTGGCAGCCGCACGGCGTACACGGCTTCAGCCGGATCTACGACCACGACGCCTTCGACTGGACCGACTCCGGATGGACCGGACGGCAGCTGCCCGGCTCGGTGCTCTACGAGCTGCACATCGGCACGTTCACCCCGGAGGGTACCTTCGACGCCGCGATCGGCCGGCTCGACCACCTTGTCGACCTCGGCGTCGGCCTCGTCGAGCTGCTCCCGGTCAACGCCTTCAACGGCGAGCACAACTGGGGGTACGACGGGGTGTGCTGGTATGCGCCGCACGAGCCGTACGGGGGACCGGACGGGCTCAAGCGGTTCGTGAACGCCTGCCACGACCGGGGACTCGGGGTGGTGCTCGACGTGGTGTACAACCACTTCGGCCCGTCCGGCGCATACGCCCCGATGTTCGGGCCCTACCTGACCGAGTCGGAGACCGGCTGGGGGCGCTCGGTCAACCTCGACGGGGCGCACTCGGACGAGGTACGCCGCTACATCACCGACTCGGTGGTCATGTGGCTGCGCGACTACCACGTCGACGGCCTGCGCCTGGACGCGGTACACGCCCTACTCGACCGGCGCGCGATCCACATCCTGGAGGAGCTCGCCCACGAGGTCGACGCGCTGTCCACCCATCTGGGCCGGCCGCTGTCGCTGATCGCCGAGTCCGACCTCAACGACCCCCGGCTGATCACGCCCCGGGAGGCCGGCGGGTACGGCCTGACCGCCCAGTGGGCCGACGACGTGCACCACGCCCTGCACGCGCTGCTGACCGGCGAGCGGCAGGGCTACTACGGCGACTTCGGCAGCCTGGAGTGCCTGGCCGACGTGATGCAGGAGGTGTTCTTCCACGCCGGTACCTGGTCCTCGTTCCGCGGGCACACCCACGGCCGGCCGGTCGACCGGGAACGCGTCCCGGGCCACCGGTTCGTCGCCTACCTGCAGAACCATGACCAGATCGGCAACCGGGCCGGTGGCGACCGCATCTCCGACACAGTCTCGGACGGCCTGCTCAAGGTCGGCATCACCCTGCTGATGACCGGCCCGTTCACCCCGATGCTCTTCATGGGTGAGGAGTGGGCCGCCGGTACCCCCTGGCAGTTCTTCACCAGCCACCCGGAACCGGAACTGGCGATGGCGGTCGCCGCCGGACGGCGCCGCGAGTTCGGCCGGCACGGCTGGGACGAGATGGACGTGCCCGACCCGCAGGACCCGCACACCTTCCAGCGTTCCAAGCTGGACTGGTCCGAGCTGGCCCGGCCCCGGCACCGGGAGATGCTCGCCTTCTACCGCCGGCTGATCGCGCTGCGCAAGGCCCGGCCGGAGCTGTCCGACCCGAGGCTGGACCGGGTCGAGGCGTGGCACGGCGACCAGTACCTCGCGCTGCGCCGGGGCGACTGCGGTGTGCTGGCCAACTTCGCGCCGGACAAGCGCCGGGTCGGGCTGGCCGGCTGGCCACGCGACGTGCTGCTGGCCACCGAGCCGGGGCTGGTGCTGATCCGCGACTCGCTGGAGCTGCCGCCCCAGTCCGCCGTCGTCATCTCGTACGGCCGGTAGGTCGGTCGACGGCTCCCGAGGCGTGCGTCGCCAGCGGGTAGCGGCCGCGAGCGCTGAACACGGCGGAATCAGGGTGCGGCGGGACTCGCCCGGCTGGGATGCTCGCCAGGTGGCCGCGACATTCGATCGGTTGCTGGCTGAGGCCGGGTCAATGCCGGTCGACGGGTGGGACTTCTCCTGGTTCGACGGGCGGGCCACCGAGGAGCGGCCGTCGTGGGGCTACTCCGGGTTGCTCGCCGCCCGGATGCCGCGCGCGGAGGCCGCCCTGGACATCCAGACCGGCGGAGGCGAGATCCTCGCGCGGATCCCTCAGCCGCCCCGGGTGTTGGCGGCAACCGAATCCTGGCGGCCGAATCTCGAAATCGCCCGGAACAACCTGCGTCCGTTGGGCGCCCTGCTGGTCGAGGCCGCAGACGATGCCGGCCTACCCTTCGCCACCGGTACCTTCGATCTGGTGGTCAGCCGGCACCCCACGGTCACCGTGTGGGACGAGATCGCCCGTGTTCTGCGGCCCGGCGGGTCCTACCTCTCCCAGCAGGTCGGCGCCGGGTCCAACCGCGAGCTCACCGACTTCATCATGGGACCGCGGCCGGTCGGTCCCGCCCGCAGCCTGGCGCGGGCGGTTGAGCTGGCCGGGGCGGCCGGCCTGGTGGTGGTCGACCTGCGGGAGCAAGCTCTCCGTGTCGTGTTCCACGACGTGGGCGCGGTCGTCGTGTTCCTGCGCAAGGTGATCTGGACGGTACCGGACTTCACCGTCGACCGGTACCGGGACCGGCTGGCCGCGCTACACCGCCGCATCCAGGACAACGGGCCGTTCGTGGCGCATTCCCAACGGTTCCTCATCGAGGCCAGGAAGCCAGTGCCGTGACCGCGAACGTTCGCGGTGTGGGGTGATCCGCCGAGCGAGCTGTGAGCTGGCTAACTGGCGGTCATGGGGTGCCGGAGTGTCTCGTCTCCTATTGGTGAGCACACCGAACGGAGACGTCATGAAGATCTTCATTGCCGGAGCATCCGGCGCGATCGGCAGCCACCTCGTTTCCCAACTCGTGGCGCGCGGCCACGAGGTCGTCGGCACGACCCGCTCGGCGGCCAAGACCGGCGCGCTGCGCGCGCTCGGCGCCGAACCGGTCATCGTCGACGCGCTCGACCCCGACTCGGTGTCCGATGCCGTGGCCAAGGCCGAGCCCGAGGTGATCGTCCATCAGCTCACCGCGCTGAGCGGACCGGTGAATTTTCGGAACGCGAAGCGGGCGGTGGCCGCCACCAACCGGCTGCGTACCGAGGGCACCGACCACCTGCTCGCCGCCGGGTGCGCCGTCGGCGTCCGCAAGTTCGTGGCGCAGAGCAACTTCGCCTTGTTGGAACGCACCGGTGGGCCGGTCGCCGACGAGAGCGGGCGGATCGATCCCAGCCCGCCCAAGGACGTCAAGGAAGGGGTGGCCGCGTTACGCCATCTGGAGGACGCGGTGACCGGCATTACCTGGGCCGACGGCATCGTGCTTCGCTACGGTGGTTTTTATGGCCCAGGGACCGGCATCGAGGCCGCGCCGGACGCGGTCATGGCCGAGCTGATCCGCAAGCGACGGTTCCCGATCGTCGGCGGCGGTGGTGGGGTGTGGTCGATGGTGCACATCACCGATGCCGCGTCGGCCACGGTCGCGGCCATCGAACGCGGCAAGCCGGGGATCTACCACGTCGCCGATGACGAGCCGGCGCCGGTGCGCGAAGTGCTGCTGGAACTGGCCCGCGTGCTCGGCGCCAAACCGCCGCGTCGCGTGCCGGCCTGGCTCGTCCGGTTGCTGGCCGGCAAGGGCGCGGTGGAAATCATGACCCGGGCCCGCGGGATCTCCAGCGAGAAGATCAAACGCGAACTGGGCTGGACCCTGCGGTACCCGAGCTGGCGCAAGGGTTTCATCGAGGGATTGAGCTGACTCGAAGTGTTCATCTCGGATCTGTACGGCGAGCTGCGGCCGCGGGCGTTTGCCATCGCCTACCAGATGCTCGGCAGCGTGAGCGAAGCCGAGGACGTGGTGCAGGAAGCGTTCCTGCGGATGCACCAGACCCTGCGACGGGACGAGCAGATCACCTCGCCGCGGGCGTACATCGCCACGCTGGTCACCCGGCTGGCCATCGATCAGCTGCGCTCGGCGCGGGTGCGCCGGGAGCGGTACGTCGGTGAGTGGCTGCCGGAGCCGCTGGTCACCGACCCGTCACCGGCCGAGCAGGCCGAGACCGCCGACTCGCTGTCGCTGGCGTTCCTGGTGCTGCTGGAGAGCCTGTCGCCGCAGCAGCGGGCCGCGTTCCTGCTGCGCGAGGTGTTCGAGTACCCGTATCCGGAGGTCGCCGAGATCATCGGCACCGATGTGGACAGCGCGCGGCACCTGGTCGCCCGGGCCCGCACCCACGTTCAGGAGCGCCGACCGCGCTACCACGCCTCCCGGCGGCAGCGGGACGAGCTGGCTCAGCGCTTCTTCGCCGCCGCCGAGCAGGGCGACCTGCGCGCGCTGGAGGCGCTACTGGCGCAGGATGTGGCGCTGCACGGTGACGGCGGCGGCAAGGTGCCGGCGCTGGCCCGGCCGGTCAACGGCCGGGAGCGGGTGGCACGAACCGTGGTGGCCGGGATGTCCACGCTGGCCCGCCTCGGCGTGCGCCTGCGTGTCACCGAGGTCAACGGCCAGCCCGGCGCCATGGCGTTCGATTCGCAGGACCTGCTGGTTGGGGTCATCGGGCTCGGCATCTCCGAGGGCCAGATCCAGACGATCCACTCCATCGTCAATCCCGACAAGCTGCGACACCTCGACCGGGTCAGCGACCTCGGCACCCGGCTACGCGCGGGCCGCCGATCCGGGTCAGGAGGGTGAGGCAAGTCCTAACCAGGTGATCGGCTCAGGATCCGGGCGACCGCGACGACGCGGGGATCTTGGACAAAGCCCTCCAGGGGTACCGGTAACGGGATGCGCCAGTTGGGGTACTCGGTATCGGTACCGGGCAGGTTCGGCTGGCGTACCTCGCCGAGCACGTCGTACGGGGAGGCCATCAGGATCCGGCACGGGCTACGGGCGAGCAGTTCGTGCAGCGCGAGGACCGGGTCCGGCTCGGTGATGCCCTCCTCACGCAGCAACGCCTGGAGTGCCTCGATGTCGGCCCGGGCGGCCGCCTCCTCGTCGGCGAGGTCCCGGGTCAGCGCGCCGGCCTCGGCGCGCAGCCGGACGTGGTCGCCGGTCAGGAACCCCTGGGCGGTGGGCAGGTCGTGGGTGGACACGCTGGCGAGGGCCAGTTCCGGCCATTTCCGGGGCGGGATGAACGGGGCCGACGGCTGGCGGTAGTCGCGGGTGAACCAGAGCACCGCCGAGCCGAGGACGTTGTGCCGGCGCAGGGCCTTGCGGACTTTCGGGGGTACCGTGCCCAGGTCCTCGCCCACCACCACCGCTCCGGTGAAGTGCGCCTCGACGGTGAGCGCGGCGAGCATGGCCGCCCCGTCGTAGTGCACGTAGGTACCCTGGTCCGGCGAGCCGCCCGGCGGGATCCACCACAGCCGCCAGAGCCCGGCCACGTGGTCGACCCGCAAACCCTTGCTGTGCTTGAAGGTCGCCGAGAGCAGGTCCCGGTACGCGCGGTATCCGGTGGCCGCCAACCGGTCCGGCCGCCAGGCCGCCAGCCCCCAGTCCTGGCCCCGCTGGGTGAACGCGTCCGGCGGGGCGCCCACCTTCACCCCCTGCGCCAGCACGTCCTGCAACATCCAGCCGTCCGCCCCGCCCGGATCCACCCCGACCGCGAGGTCGTGCACCAGGCCGACGGACATCCCGTGGGCGGCCCGGGCCGCGGCGCGCAGCTGCTCGTCGCACAACCGCTGGAGCCAGGCGTGGAAGGCCACCCGGTCGGCCCGTGCGGCGCGTTCCCGGGCTACCGCCTCCCGGTCGGGATGGCGTAGCTCCTCCGGCCAGGTACGCCAGTCCGAGCCGTACGCCTCGGCCAACGCGTAGTAGGTGGCGAAGTCGTCCCCGGCCGCCGGTTCGGGTGCGTGTGCCCAGAGCACCTCAAGCGCCTTCTGTTTGGCGTCCCAGACCGCGTCGTAGTCGATCAGGTCGGTGTCGTTCGGCGGACGTAGACTGTCCACAATGGACTGTGTGACCCGGTCGGCGTCGCGGTACGCCGAGGTTTCCTCGACGCGAAGGTAGATCGGGTTGAGGTAACGCCGGCTGGACGGGGCGTACGGCGACGCCGGCACCGGCCGTACCGGAGCCACCGCGTGCAACGGGTTGAGCAGCAACGCGTCCGCGTCCTTCGCCGCCCACCCGGCGAACCGGGCCAGGTCGGCGAAGTCACCGGCACCCCAGGAGTCCGCCGAACGCAGCGCGTAGAGCTGGAGCATCCAGCCCCAGGAGCGGGGCGGCAGGGCCAGCCGCTCGGGCGCGACGACCACCGGATAGCGCCGCTTGCCGGCGGACAGCCGGTACCACCCGGGGGCGAGGTCGGCCGGCAGCCGGTCCCGGACCATCCGTACCCCACCGTCTTCGGCGCGCAGCTCACCGCCCGGTATCCGCGGCGGCCGGTGTCCCTGGCGCATCACGATCGTCCGCGGCCGTGAGCGCGCCGCCTTCAGCTCCGCCCGGATCGCCTTGGCGTTGCCGGTTTCCACGTCCAACAACCCGAGCACCGCCCGGACCACGTCCCGGTCCACCACGACCCGGCGGCCCTGCCAGTTTTCATACCAGGTGGCGACCCCGTGCGCCTTGGCCAGGTCATCCAGCGCGCTGTCCGCCATTGGGTCAGGATAGGGGCATGAGTGTGACGGTACCTTTGCGGAGCGGGTCGGCGATGCCGTTGCTCGGCTTCGGCACCTGGCAGCTTCGCGGCCACCGGGGATACGAGGCGGCGCGGTATGCCCTGGCGACCGGCTACCGGCACCTGGACACCGCGACCATGTACCGCAACGAGGCCGAGGTCGGCCGGGCCGTACGGGACAGCGGGGTACCGCGGGAAGAGGTGTTCATCACCACCAAGCTGCCACCGGAGTACGCCGGTGCCGAGCGCCGCTGCCTCACCCAGAGCCTGACCAACCTCGGCACCGACTACGTCGACCTGTGGCTGATCCACTGGCCGCCGTCCGGCCGGGCCCGCCCGGAGATCTGGAAGCAGATGCTCGCCCTGCGCGACGAGGGCCTGACCCGGGCGGTCGGGGTGAGCAACTACAGCATCGGGCAGATCGACGAGCTGACCGGGACGACCGGCGAGACACCGGTGGTCAACCAGATCCCGTGGAGCCCGGCGCTGTACGCACCCGCCACGGTGGCCGCCCACCGGGAGCGGGGCGTGGTGGTCGAGGGATACAGCCCGTTCAAACGCAGCGACCTGCGGGACCCGGTGCTGGTCGAGATCGCCCACCGGCACCAGGCCACGGTGGCCCAGGTGGTGCTGCGCTGGCACATCCAGCACGAGATCGTGGTCATCCCGAAGTCGGCGACGCCGGCCCGGATCTCCGAGAACTTCGACATCTCGGGCTTCACGTTGACCGGTGACGAGATGAGGCGGATCGACGCGCTCGGGCATGACTGAACTCTGGGACCCGGCTGACACCGGGGTGCTGCGCCTGCCCTCCGGCCGCCTGGTCCGGGGTCGGGGTCTGCGGTGGGCGCACGTCCCCGACCCTGCCCCCACCTTCGGCGTCTACCTGCTCGGTAGGACACCACCGGCGGTCGGCTGGGAGAGCCGGTGGGTGCGCTGGCCGGACAACTGGCTGCCACGGGACCCGACCCGGGCGCGGCAGGTCCTGTGCGAGGCCTGGGAACGCGCCGCGACCGAGCGGGTGGAGATCGCCTGCTTCGGCGGTACCGGCCGGACCGGTACCGCCCTGGCCTGCCTCGCCGTCATCGACGGGGTACCGGCCGACCGGGCGGTCACCTTCGTCCGGCAGCACTACCACCGGCGAGCGGTCGAGATGCCCTGGCAGCGGCGGTACGTCACCCGCTTCGGCTAGCCGGAGACCCTAGGCGACGTTGCCTGCTCCGACCAGCGCCTTCAGGTCGGCCAGCAGGGCAGAGGTGACCTCGACCGGATGGTCGCGTACCAGCAGCAGGTGCCGCCCCATCGCGATACGTACCTCCGTCCTGCCCTTGTGCCTGGCCAGGATCTCGCTGAGCCGCTCCATCCGTTCGGCCGTCACCAGGCTCTCCTTGAGCGTGATGGTGAGCGGCCGCCCGCTGCCGGTGTCCGCCTCCGCCACGTCGAGGATCTTCATGTCGGAGACGGCGATGGACACCGACCCGGTGTCGCGCCGGTTCACCCGACCCTTGACCGCCACCACGAGGTCGTCGGCCAGCCGGTCCGCGACCAACTCGTACGTGTTGGGGAAGAACAGCACCTCCACGGCGCCGGCCAGGTCCTCCAGGGTCGCGGACGCCCACATCTTGCCCAGCTTGGTGACCCGCTTGGCGACGCCGACCAGCATGCCGGCGATGACCACCTGGGCGCCGTCGGCCATCTCCTCCTCGGTGATCTGCCCGATCGACTGCTCCGAGTTGGCCCGCAGCACCCGCTCGGCGCCGGCGAGCGGGTGGGACGAGACGTAGAGACCGAGCATCTCGCGTTCGAAGGCGAGCAGGGTCCGGCTCTCCCACTCCTGCGGCTTGATCTCGATGTCCAGGCCCACCTGTGCCTCGTCGTCGGGCATGAGCGACCCGAAGAGGTCGAACTGGCCCTCGGCCTCCCGGCGCTTGATCGCGGTCACCACCTCGACCGCCTGCTCGTGTACCTCCAGCAGTCCCTGCCGGGTGTGGCCGAGGGAGTCGAACGCGCCGGCCTTGATCAGCGACTCGATGGTCCGCTTGTTGCACACCGCCAGCTCGCCCTTGGACAGGAAATCGGAGAAGGAGGTGTACTGGCCTTTGCGCTTGCGGCTGTTGACGATCGAGTCGACCACCGGGCCGCCGACGTTGCGTACCGCGTGCAGGCCGAACCGGATGGCGCCGCCCACCGGGAGGAAGTGCCCGACCGACTCGTTGACGTCGGGCGGGAGCACCTTGATGCCCATCCGCCGGCACTCGGCCAGGTATACCGCCATCTTGTCCTTGTCGTCGCCGACCGAGGTCAACAGGGCGGCCATGTACTCGGCCGGGTAGTTGGCCTTGAGGTATGCCGTCCAGTAGGAGATCAGCCCGTACGCGGCGGTGTGCGCCTTGTTGAACGCGTAGTCGGCGAACGGGACCAGGATGTCCCACAGCGTCTTGATCGCGTCGTCGGAGTATCCGTTGGCCCGCATGCCGGCCTGGAACGGGATGAACTCCTTGTCGAGTACCTCCTTCTTCTTCTTGCCCATCGCCTTGCGGAGGTTGTCCGCCTTACCCAGCGAGTAGCCGGCCAGCTTCACCGCCGCGCGCTGCACCTGCTCCTGGTAGACGATCAGGCCGTAGGTCGGGCCGAGGATCTCCTCCAGCGGCTCGGCCAGCTCCGGATGGATCGGCTCGATCTTCTGCTGCCCGGTCTTGCGCAGCGCGTAGTTGGTGTGGCTGTTGGCGCCCATTGGGCCGGGCCGGTACAGCGCCAGCGCGGCGGAGATGTCCTCGAAGCTGTCCGGCCGCATGAGCTTCAACAGCGCCCGCATCGGGCCACCGTCGAGCTGGAAGACGCCCAACGTGTCGCCGCGCGACAGCAGCTCGTACGTTGCCGGGTCGTCCAGCGGCAGCGAGAGCAGATCGATGGTCTGTCCCGTGGTGGTGGCCACGTTGCGTACCGCGTCGGCCAGGATGGTCAGGTTGCGCAGCCCCAGGAAGTCCATCTTGATCAGACCCAGGGTCTCGCAGGTCGGGTAGTCGAACTGGGTGATGATCGCCCCGTCGTCCTCCCGGCGCATCAGCGGGACGTGGTCGATCAGCGGCTCGGCGGACATGATGACGCCGGCGGCGTGTACCCCCGTCTGGCGGACCAGGCCCTCCAGCCCGCGCGCGACTTCGATGACCTTGGCCACGTCCGGCTCGGTGTCGCGCAGGGTACGCAGCTCGGCGGCCTCGCCGTAGCGCGGGTGGCTGGGATCGAACACGCCGTACAGCGGGATGTCCTTGCCCATCACCGCGGGCGGCATCGCCTTGGTGATCCGGTCCCCGAGCGCGTACGGGTAGCCCAGCACCCGGGCCGCGTCCTTGATCGCGGCCTTGGCCTTGATGGTGCCGAAGGTGGCGACCTGCGCCACCCGGTCCTCGCCGTACTTCTCCGTGACGTACCGGATGACATCGGCGCGCCCACGCTCGTCGAAGTCGATGTCGATGTCCGGCATCGCGACCCGCTCGGGGTTGAGGAACCGCTCGAAGATCAGGCCGTGCACGATGGGGTCCAAGTCGGTGATCCCCAGGGCGTAGGCGACGATGCTGCCGGCCGCCGAACCGCGTCCCGGGCCGACCGGGATGCCGTTGCGCTTGGCCCAGCCGATGAAGTCCGCGACCACCAGGAAGTAGGCGCAGAAGCCCATCTGGGTGATGACTCCGGCCTCGTACTCGCACTGGGCGCGCCGGTCCTCCGGAATGCCGTCCGGGTAGCGGCGGTGCATCCCGGCCCAGACCTCCTTGGCGAACCAGCTCTGCTCGGTCTCGCCCTCCGGCGCCGGGAACCGCGGCATCAGGTTGTGCTGGGCGAACATCCCGGTGGTATCCACCCGCTCAGCGATCAGCAGGGTGTTCTTGCAACCGTCCGACCACATGTCCGAGCTGTCGACCGCGAACATCTCCTGGGCCGACTTGAGGTAGTAGCCGCTGCCGTCGAAGCGGAACCGGTTGGTCTCGCTGATGTTGGCGTTGGTCTGTACGCAGAGCAGCGCGTCGTGCGCGGTGGCCTGTTCCGGGTGGGTGTAGTGCGAGTCGTTGGTCACCACCGGCCGGATGCCTAGCCGCCGGGCGATGTCGACCAGCCCGTCCCGGACCCGCCGCTCGATGTCCAGGCCGTGGTCCATCAGTTCGAGGAAGTAGTTGTCGGCGCCGAAGATGTCGCGGTACCGCGCGGCGGCGGCGAACGCCTCCTCCTGCTGCCCGAGGCGCAGCCGGGTCTGTACCTCACCGGACGGGCAGCCGGTGGTGGCCATGATGCCGGTGCTGTATTCGGCGATCAGCTCGGCGTCCATGCGCGGTTTGCCGTAGGTCCCCTCCATAGAGGCGCGGGAGGTCAGCCGGAAGAGGTTGTGCAGGCCCTCGCTGTTCGCCGCCCACATGGTCGCGTGGGTGTACCGGCCGGCCCCGGAGACGTCGTCGGCCTTCTGGTCGGGCTTGCCCCACCGGACCGGCTTGCGGTCATACCGCGAGCCCGGCGCCAGGTATGCCTCGATGCCGAGGATCGGGGTGATGCCCGCGCCCCGGGCCGCCCGGTAGAACTCGTAGACGCCGTGCAGGTTGCCGTGGTCGGTGATGGCGACGGCCGGCATGCCTAGGCGGGCGGCCTCTTTCATCATGTCGGCGATCCGGGCCGCGCCGTCGAGGATGGAGAACTCGGTGTGGACGTGAAGGTGGACGAACTGGTCAGACACCCGCGTTCCCCTCCACACAACCCTGCCGGCCCGGTACCCATTCACCCTAGGCGTAGTCCCCTGGGCCGGTGCAACCATCGACCGTGGTGTCGTGCCACCTTTCCATGGACCGGCAGGTCGGGCGGGTCAGCCGAGCAGACCGGCGAGGGCAAAGGAGACGCCCAACACGATCAGGATCACCGCGGCGGTACGTTCCGCGTACCCGCGCCACCGGTCGGTGACCCGGGCGCCGAGAGTCAGGCCGAGCTGGGCGGCGACGAAAGCCTGGATCGGGATGGCGACGAGGACCGCGAGAACCGGCAGGCCTACCAGCCCGAGCGTGAAGCCGATGGCCAGCTCGTCGAGGCTGATGCTCAGGCCGAGGCCGAACAGGGCCAGACCGTGCGCGGAGATCAGGCGGCGGGCCTGCTCCTCCTCTTCCTCCTCGTCGCTCCTGAGCAGGAGCCAGACGCCGATCCCGACGAGCGCGGCGGCGGCCAGGTAGTCGGCCAGTCCGCCGACGGCCCGCGCGACCGGGGCGCCGAGCAGCAGGCCGACCACCGGCATGCCACCCTCGAAGAGGACGAATATCGCGGTGATCCGCCAGCGCTGGCGCCCGACGGCGCCGGCCGCACCCAGCGCGGCGGCGACCGTGAACGACTCGAGTGACAGCGGTGCGATGAAGGCGAGCAGTCGCAGTACGGTCACTGGCGTGACTGTACTGGTCGGCCGCGCGGGACCGGTTCTTCGGGGTGATCACGGGGGCGGTACCGGTCGGGATTCTTCAACCCGGGTCGCAGGCTTACAGCTGTTGATGGTGCACGGTCGGGTAGCTGGCCCGGACCATCTGGCGTACCCACGCCATCCGGCATACCGCGTTCTCCGGGTGGTCGCCGAACTCCGCGGCCACCCGGGCCGCACAGCCGTCGGTACCGTACCGGACGATCATCTCCGTGATCGCCTGCTGTACCACCGCGGGCGTTGGCGCATCGGAAGGCTGTACGTATGAAACGAACAGCGCCTCCACGAGCAGATCGTCTATCGCGCCGAGCATCGCTGGCCCCCTTTACGGTGGGTTCTCCGCTGCGTCCCAGCCGACGCTTCCATGGCACCACTTCCGGCTCGATCCGACAACGAGCCTCGCTGGAGTGTCGGAATCAGGATTGCCGGGGGTCCGGCCGACGAATGATCAAGGCGTATCCGGGAACACGTTGCAGGTGGTCACGTCGTCGAGGGCGGACCGGCTGGCCGGACAGGCGGCGGTCGGCTTGGCGGTCTATCTCGCCCTCTCCGTCCTGCTGTTCCGGTTGCGTACCGACTACAACTTCCTGCGCACCGAGGAGAGCGACTACGCCGTCGGTCGCTGGTCCCCGCTGATGGATCTGGCCTACCTGGTCCGGGGTGCCTGCTCGGCCGCCGTGGTGCTCGCGCTGTCCAGGTCGGCCCGGCCCGAGGCCCGTTCGCGGACCGGTGAGGGCCTGCTGTGGGTCTGGGCGGTCGCCTCCGCGCTGCTCGCCTTCTTCCCGAGTGACCTGGAGGGCCAGCATCCCCAGACGGCCAGCGGCGGGGTACACCTGATCCTCGCACTGGCCGCGTTCCTCGCCGCGCCCGCCGGTCAGCTGTGCGTCGGCTGGCGGCTGCACGCCGACGTGCGCTGGCGGGCGCTCTGCCCCGTGCTCATCGTCCTGCCGGTGCTCGCCGCCGGGGCGTTCGTGCTGACCCTCGCCGCCTGGCTCGCGCCGGGCAGTCTGGACGGCCTGTGGGAACGGGTTTTCCTCGGTCTGGTGCTGGCCTGGCTGCTGGTGGTCGCGCTGCGGATCCACGGCCTGTACCGGATCGCCCTGCGCATCTAGTGCGACTCGCGGGGCACCTCGCGTCCCCGGCAGCCGACCAGGAAGTCGAGGTCGACGCCCCGGTCGGCCTGCAGCACGTGGTCGACGTACAGCCGGGTCCAGCCGCTGTCCGGCGGCGGTACGGGTGGCCGGGTGGCGTGGCGCCGGGCCAGCTCCGGCCCGTCCACGTCGAGGGTCAGGCTGCGCCGCTCGACGTCGAGCACGATCGGGTCGCCGTCGCGCACCAGGGCCAGCGGCCCGCCGACCGCGGACTCCGGCGCGACGTGCAGCACCACGGTGCCGTACGCGGTGCCGCTCATCCGGGCGTCACTGATCCGGACCATGTCCCGGACGCCGCGCTCCAACAGGCGCCTCGGCAGCGGCAGGTTGCCCACCTCCGGCATGCCGGGGTACCCCGTCGGACCGCAGCCGCGCAGCACGAGCACGGCGGACTCGTCGACGTCGAGATCGTCCAACCGGGCCCGTACCTCCTCCGGGCTCTCGAAAACCACCGCGCGACCCTTGTGCCGCAGCAGTTCCGGCGAGGCCGCGGCCGGCTTGACGATCGCCCCGTCCGGGCAGAGGTTGCCACGTAGCACGGCGATCCCGGCCGATGGCAGGAGCGGGTCGGTCACCGGCCGGATCACCGCCGGGTCGCCGTTGCGCGCGCCGGCAAGGCCGTCCACCAACGGCCGGCCGGTGACCGTGAGCGCCGCCGGGTCCAGCCGGTCGGCCAGCTCGCGCAGCACCACCCGCAGCGCTCCGGCCCGGTGGAAGTCCTCCATCAGGAGCCGCCCGGCCGGTTGCAGATCGACCAGCAGCGGTACGTCCACCTCGAAGTCGTCCAGCCCGAGCGGTACCCCGACCCGACCGGCGATCGCCAGCAGGTGCAGCACCGCGTTCGTGGAGCCGCCGATCGCGCCGAGCGTGAGGATCGCGTTGCGGAAGGAACCCGGCGACAGGATCCGGCTCGGGGTCAGATCCTCCTCGACCATCCCGACGATCCGGTTGCCGGCCAGGTGGGCCAGCTCCAGCAGCCGGCTGTCCGGCGCGGGCAGCCCGGCGTTGCCCGGCAGCGTCATGCCCAGCGCCTCGGTGACACAGGCGACCGTCGACGCGGTACCCATCGTGTTGCAGTGCCCGCGACTGCGGATCATCGCCGACTCGGCAGCGAGAAACGCTTGCGGGTCAAGGGTTCCGGCGCGTACTTCCTCGGACAGGCGCCAGACGTCGGTCCCGCAGCCGAGCATTCCGCCGCGCCAGGTACCGGTGAGCATCGGGCCACCGGCGACCACCAGCGCCGGCAGGTCGACCGAGCAGGCTCCCATCAGCAGTGCCGGGATGGTCTTGTCGCAGCCGCCGAGCAGCACCGCCCCGTCGACCGGATTGGCCCGGATCAGCTCCTCGGCGGCCATCGCGGCGAGGTTGCGGTAGAGCATCGCGGTGGGTCGCATCAACGTCTCGCCGAGTGCGGGTACCGGCATCTCCAGCGGTACCCCACCGGCCTCCCACACGCCGCGCCTGACGTGTTCGGCGACCTGGCCGAGGTGGCTGTTGCACGGGGCCAGATCGGAGGCGGTGGTACAGATCGCGATGTGTGGCCGCCCGTCGAACGCGTGCGGCGGAAGGCCACGACGCATCCAGGCCCGGTGGATGAACCCGTCCCGGTCGGCCTTGCCGTACCAGGCGGTGCTCCGGCGCGCCACGGACATGTCAGCCCTTCGTGAGCAGGCTCAGCAGCGCGTTGCCGTACGCTTCCTCCGGGCAGCCACCGTCGAACTCCAGCTCGCCGATGAGCACCCGGTACCGGTCGCCCTGGCGCTCCAGCCGGCGGAACGCCGCGCCGAACAGCTCGCGCAGCTGGTCCTCCCGGGGCAGCCAGACCGCCTCCTCCTTGGCCACGTCGTCCATCGCCCACTCGACCGTGCCGTTGAAGCCGATCACCGAGCGGTCCGGGAGGTCGTGCACCTCGATGGTCATGTTGCTGACCACGAAGACCTCGTCGTCCAGCTCCCGGTCGGGGATGGCGAACCGGTCGCCGGGGACCGGCTTCCAGATCAGCCCGGCGTCGCGCAGCCGGGCCGCGAGGGCCAGCGGAATCACCCTTTCATCCTGCCGCAGCCCGCCCGGGTATGTGAGGATCGGTCGGGTGCGCGCGGTGGTGTTCGGCGAATTCGGGGTGGTACCCGAGATCCGGCAGGTACCTGACCCGGCCGCGCCGCCCGGCGGCGCGGTGATCCAGGTGGCGGCGACCGGCCTGTGCCGCAGCGACTGGCACGGCTGGCTGGGCCACGAGCCGGAGATCCGCCTGCCGCACGTACCGGGGCACGAGTTCGCCGGCACCGTCGCGGCGGTCGGGGACGGGGTGGCCGGCTGGCGACCCGGCGACCGGGTCACCACGCCGTTCGTCTGCGCCTGCGGAACGTGCCCGGCGTGTCGGTCCGGCAACCAGCAGGTCTGCGAGCGGCAGACCCAGCCCGGCTTCACCCACTGGGGCTCGTACGCCGACTTCGTGGTCGTGTACCACGCCGACGTCAACCTGGTCCGGCTCTCCGACGAGCTCGGCTTCCCGGCCGCGGCCGCGCTCGGCTGCCGGTTCGCCACCGCCTTCCGGGCGGTGGCCGCCCAGGGCCGGGTACGCCCGGGGGAGTGGCTCGTGGTGTACGGCTGCGGTGGCGCCGGGCTTTCCGCGGTCATGGTCGGGGTCGCGGCCGGGGCCCGCGTCGTCGCGGTGGATGTGCACCCGCCGGCGCTGGAGCTGGCGCACCGGTTCGGTGCCTCGGTGTGCATCGACGCGACCGGAGTCGATCCGGGCGACCGGTCCGGCTCGGCGGCGTCAGACCGCCGAGCGCGACCCGGACCGCTCGCCCGTGCGGTACGCGACGCTACCGGTGGCGGGGCGCACGTCTCGATCGACGCGCTCGGCAGCCCGGATGCCTGTGCCGCCGCCATCGAGAGCCTGCGGCGCCGGGGGCGGCACGTCCAGGTCGGGCTGCTGCCGGAGCGACCGGCGCTCCCGATGGACCTGGTCATCGCCTACGAGCTGGCGGTGCTGGGCAGCCACGGGATGCCGGCGCACGGGTACCCGGAGATGCTCGCTCTGGTTCTCGACGGGCGGCTGCGGCCGGACTTGCTGGTCACCGAGTCGCTCAGCCTGGACGACGCGCCCGCCGCACTGTCCACAATGGACGCGCCTGGGTCCGGTGGGATACGCCTGATCGAACTCTGACCCGCCGTTGGCCCGGACCGGCCGGTCCGGGCCAACGGGTGAGGTGCGGTCAGCTGGCGACGAACTTGGCTGCCGCGGCCGACCCCTTGGCGTCGATCGCGCTGTTGCTCTCCACCGGCTTGGGCACCACGCCGGGGAACACGATGTAGGTCACCACGAGGCCCTCGATGCCGCCGGTCTTCGGGTTCGGGTCGATACCCAGGTCCCTGGCGGTCAGCCAGGACGCCTCGCCGATGATGGCGTTCGGGCCCTCGTCGGCGAAGACGGCGTACACCACCTTGCTCTTGTAGATGACCGCGGCGACGCTGCCGGGCTTGATGCCGGCCTTGGAGTAGTTGAAGCGGCCGCTGGGTAGCGGGATCACGTAGTAGTGTGTCCGCTCGGAGGCGAACCACTTGCCCGTGGACGTCTTGAACGAGGTCTGCGGCTGGTACCACGGGTCGGTCTTGTGACTGCAGTGCGTCGTGGTGACGCCGTCGCAGTCGATGTCCATGTCCGCGGTCCAGACGTAGGCGGTACCGGCCTTGCAGATCGAGACGTTGGCCGTCTTCGCGTCGCTGTCGGTCTTGTACTTGCCCTTCGACACGACGGAACAGCCCTTGTGGGCACGGGTGAGCAGCTGCTGAGCGGTGGGGGCGGCCTTCTGCGTGGCGGCCATGGCGGGTACGACGGCGAGCGATGCCGCTACCAGGCCGAAAGCCAGGATCGCGACTCTTAACTTCCTGCGCACAGGGGACCTCCTGGGGGCGGCGGGTAACTGTTAGAGTGCCTGCCTAACAACCCCGTTAATCTATTTCCTTCGATGCCTCCCAGTCAACCGTTCGGTCTGACAAATTGGCCGTCCGGGTCGGTTTCATGGACGCAAGATCGAACACCGGCGAGCCGTCCGGTGGTGACTCCGGTACTGGTGTCCACAGTGGACAGAGAGGGACACCGCACACTCTCCGTCTGGGTGGTGCTGACGTGCGGTATTTCCGGTACGCCGGGGTACGGCGATACTTGGTTTGCGTTGCTTTGGCGGGTACGTTTGCGCTCAACGAACTATCCGTAGTCACCAGGACTCCGCGAGGCTCCCAAGCCGTCCGGTGGCGTCGAGGAATGTAGGCAACAGCGATGAACTCGTACACCATCACCATCACGCCCGACGACACCAGCCGCGCCAGCACCACACTGCGGGTGGACCTGTCCGGCGACGCGGCCCGGATCACCGAGCTGCTGGTACGGGCCGGGACCGCGACCGGCCTTGCCGCGCACCAGTTACCGGCCGTCGACCTCGACCTGCTGCTGCGGGCGATAACACCTGGCGGTTCCCCCACGGCGGTCGGCCCCGCCGCCGCGTCCGTCACGCACACTGAAGCGGCACCGGCCGCCGAGCCCGCGTCGACCCCGCCGACGCGGCGCACCACCTCCGGCCGCCGGCAGCGCGCCGGTGCCAAGCAGGCCGGCGCGAAGGCGACCGCCGAGAAGCCGGCCAAGGCCTCCCGCGCCAGCGCCAAGAAGACCGGCGGCGAACGCGCCTACCGGCGCGCCCCGGCCGATCTCGTCCCGGTCTTCCAGGAGGTTGGTGGGGTCACTGCGGTGGCCCGGCACTACGGTGTGCCCCGCCACACCGCGCAGAGTTGGGTCCGCCGGCTGCGCACCGAGGGTCGGCTGCCGGCCGGTCGCTGACACACGGATGCGCCGGGGGCGACGGCCGACGCCCCCGGCGCATTCTCGACCTACCGGATGCGATCCACCGTCCGGCGCATCTGACGCTGCATCCCGCGCCAGGCCCGTTCTGCCCGGCTCCGCGGCGCCTGCCGGGCCTTACGCCACCGCATCGCGGCGACCGCGGCCACGCCGGCGAGGAGGCCGGTGGCTGCCGCCGCCCACCCGACCCGACCCTTCCCGCGGGCCTTCGCGGCGAGCGTCTCCATCGTCTCGCCCAACTCGGTACGGGTGTCACGTACGTCGTCGGCGATAGTGCCAGCATTCACACCAGTCTTCTTGCCAGCCATCACTGTCCCCTCTTCCTGACCGCATCGGTCACTGTCTGCACGTCGGCCTTGACGCTGTCCAACGTCTGCTCGGGCGCCGGCGGCGCGGCGCGGCGCAACTCACCCCGGCCGACCAACGCCACGACCGCGGCGACGGCGAACAGCGCGCCGGCGACAATCAGTGCCGCGGCCCACGCCGGAAGCACCAGCGCGAGAAGCAGGATCACTGTCGCGGTGAGTGCGCCGACGCCGTACAACGCGGCGAACCCGGCGGCACCGAACAGGCCCGCACCGGTACCGAACCGCCGGGCCTTGGCACTCAGCTCGGCCCGGGCCAGTGCGAGCTCGTCGCGGACCAGCCGGGTGATCTGCTCGGCGGCCAGGTTGACCAGTTCAGCGGTTGACGCGTCCGCCGGAGCCGCCGTTGGCCGGCTGACGGTTTGCTGATCCGACATCACGTCCTCCGTTCGCTCTGCCTATGCATTCCCAGCCGAGGCGGAGGCCAACCATCTAACCGGACAATGGTGATAAGCCCGACGGGCTCATGGGGCAGCGCCGGTCGAACGGGTCGACCGGCGCTGCACCGCTTCTTGGGCTACCAGTAATGGCGTCGGCCCGCGACCGGCCGGCCGACCGAGCCGAGCAGGAACAGCACGGCTCCGACCACCAGCAGGATAATGCCCACCGTGGTCAGGATCGAAATGTGCAGGAGCAGACCCAGGACAAGCAGGATCACGCCTAGGATGATCATCTTGCTCTCCGACTCTATGAACCGGGGATTGCGGATGCGCCAGGGGTACCCGATCGCAACCGCGACTAATCCTCGATCCGCCGTCCGCACGCGGGGGAGAGCGCTCTCCCATCGATACCCGCCATCGCGGGACCCGGTTGGTGCGCTACCCCCTCCCGGTGGTAGGAAGGCGGGGTAGGGGCGGTCGGTCGGGCCGCCCCTACCCTTGTGACCCAGCCGGAGATCGCGCCCTGAACCACGCACACCTCGGTGGTGACTCGGTGGTGATGCGGGTGACGATGAGGTCGGTGCTGCCTGATGCGCCCGACGGTCCGGCGGAGCCGATCCCTGAGTGTCGTAGCCCCGCGTTATGGTCCGGGCATGCGGTGGCATGAGTTCTCCCGGGAGTGTCCGGTGCTGGCCGAGCTGACCGCGACCCGGTTTGCCGCCGACCAGCTGGTGCTGCTCGGCTCGCTGCGACCGGACGGCTCGCCGCGGATCAGCGCGGTGGAGCCGGACATCGCGGCCGGCGAGCTGATGGTCGGGATGATCCCGCGTTCGGTCAAGGCGCTGGACCTGCGCCGCGACCCGCGGACCACGGTGCACAGCTGGCCGCCGGACAAGGAGGGCCGGCGCGGCGACATCAAGCTCTACGGCCGGGCGGTCGAGGTGGTCGAGGCCACCCTGAAGCGAGCCTATGAGGAGGCGATCTTCGCCCGGACCGGATGGCGCCCGGTCGAGCCCTATCCCTGCTTCGCCTTTGACCTTGACTCGGCGGGCCTGGTGCGGTTCAGCGACGCCGGCCGGGAGGTCTGGAGCTGGCGGGCGGGCCAGGAGATGCGGCGCCGGCTGATCGAGCGGGACGAATGACCTCAGCCGGCCAGCCGGTGGCGTCGGGTCGCGCGGACGGGGTAGGGCTGCTGGCGCACCTGCCCGTCCGGCGTGATGACCGCGAAGCTGCCCGGCCGCAGCCGGACCAGGCCGGCGGCGTCCCGGGCGCGATCACGCAGGAAGCGGTAGACGGTGGGGTCGTCCGGCCGCCGGCCGACGATCCCGCCGGCCAGCACCGGGCGGATCGAGCTGGCGAAGACCACCCGGCCGTCGCCGTCCTCGGCGAAATATACCGACTGTGACCCGGCCAGGTCATTGGCAAGGGTCACCTCGCCGGTGACCAGGTCGGCCACGGCGAGCGCGTAGCGACCGGCGAGCCGGCCGAACGTCCCGGTGCCCCAACGCTCCCACGCGGCGAGCACCTGCCGTGGGTGGTATCCGCCACCGTCGAAGGCCAGCGCGAACCGGCCGTCCGCCGACCGGAGTGGGTCGGCCAGGCCGATCAGCCCGACGGTCAACAGCTCCCCGGTGGCGCCCATGCGGCGCAGCACCGCATCCCCGTAACGCGCGCTGATCCCGACATAGCCCAACATGGCAGCCCTCCCCGTGCGGCTCGTGTGCCAGGTAGACGCGGTACCGCACGGTTTGGTTGCCACCGGTCAGAAACTTGACTCCGACCGGGTGGACAGGCCGTAGCGGGTGGCGATCGGGTTCCACAGCTGCACGAAGGACTGCTTGCTGGTGGTGGCGCCGGACGAGGCGGTCTGCGCGGCGGCGTACTCGCTGTCGTGCGCCGCGTGCCCGGTGCAGCCGTTGGTCGTCGTGTTCTGCGCCCAGGCGACGAACTTCTGGTCGGCCTGCAACGAATGGGTCAACGCCTGTACCAGCAGGGTGCGTAGCTGCTCGCCACCGGTGAGCTGGTCGACGGCGAGGCTCTGGCCCCGGCGTACCTGATCGTCCCGCTGGGTGACGACCTGTTGCAGGGTGGCCGTGGCGGCGTTGAGGTCGCCACAGTTCTCCACCTGTTGCAACGCCGGGCCCAGCTGGGTCCGGCTGGCACTGCTCGCGTTCAGCAGCGCATCGATGGCGTTGGCCTGGGCCCGACCGTCCGGCGCGGACGCGCTGGCCCGCGGCGGCGGCGCGCTGGGCTTGGGTACCTTGTGCACCAGTTTGAGGATCACCCCGGCGGCCGCCGCGCTGACGAAGATCACCGCGAGCACCGCGACCAGCCAGATCCAGACCGGCCGCCGGCTTCCGGGTGCGACCCCAGGTTCGAGGATCTGGTACCCGCTGGCCGGCCAGCCGCCGGGCGCGGTGGACTGCTGCGGGTTGGGGTAGGGCGAGCCGCCCCACGGAGGTACCGGAGTGCCGGGCAGCGGCGTGCCACAGTGCGCGCAGACCCGGTGCGCCGGGTCGGCGTCGAAGCCACAGGAGGGGCAGCGCATCGGGCTCTCCACCGCGGGGCAGGGGATTCGGCAGGCCGATGGTACTCACCCGGTGCCCAGGATCGCGGCCCCCAGATCACCGGCGACCCGCCGCCGGGGCACATTGTGAGCTGGTGTCTTCGTGCTCCAGTTACGGTCAGGATGGACCTGGTTGGTGAGGAACACCAGGATGGCGCCTGAAATCGGATCGACAACGAGTGATGTACCGGTGTATCCGGCGTGCCCGAACGAGACCGGAGAGGCCAGCGTCTGCATGTACCAGGTCTTGTTCAGGTCCACCCCGAGCCCATGATCCTCGCCGGGGAAGCGGTCGTTCTGGTTGGTGAGCATCGCCCGTACCGTCTCCTCGCGGAGGATCCGTACCGCGCCGTACCGGCCGCCGTCCAGGAGCATCTGGCAGAGCACCGCCAGATCGGGCGCGGTCGAGAACACACCTGCGTGCCCGGCGACCCCGCCCAGCGGCGCGACCTTCTCGTCGTGCGCCACCCCGCGCAGTACCCCGGCTCCGGGCCGGTACTCGGTGGCCGCGATCCGGTTCCGGAGCCGGGGACCAGGGAGGTATCCGGTGTCGTGCAGGCCGAGGGGAGCGGTGATCTCGTCCCGTACCACCTCGTCGAGCCGGTGCCCGGCGACCCGCTCCACGATCGCGCCGGCCGTGATCATCCCCAGGTCGGAGTAGTGGTACTGCGCCCCGGGCCGCAGGCCCTTCTCCAGGGGTGCGGCCAGCACCGCGGCCAGAGCGGCCGGCCGGTCCGGGTACCCGTGCAGGTCGATGTTCTCGGCCAGGCCACCGGTGTGGGTGAGCAACTGCCGGACGGTGACCGCCGACTTGCCGGCCGCCGCAAACTCGGGCAGGTAGTGCGCGACCGGGGTGTCCAGCGCGACGGTGCCGCGCTCGACCTCGCGCATTACCGCGATGGCAGTAAAAATCTTGGTGAGTGACGCGATGTCGAAGACGGTGTCCGGCCGCATCGGAACCCGTTGCGGTATCGGCAGGTCGACCAGCCGGCCGACGACGGTCGCGTACCGGACCGCCGAGCCGACCGCGGCATGCACCGCGACGATCCCGTGGCGGGCGGCCAGAACCACGGCGCCCGCGTAGGCGGGATGGCCGGGATGGTCCGGGGTGGGCACCAGGTACCGGGCGGCGTCCGGACCCAGCCGGGCAAGGTAGTCCGGCCGCAACCCGGCGGCCGCGGCGCCACCCGGCCGCAGGGCGAGCCCGGGCGTGAAGCGCAACGGCGGTGCCGTGGGTGCCGACCCGGCCAGTACAACCCCCGCGACCGCCACGAGCGCCGCGAGCCCGCCCGACACGGCTGCTGACCACCACCCGCGAGCGCAGCGGGTCCGGCTGAGCCGGGTGTGCGGTCCAGGCCTTGACGGTCCGGGACCGGACAGACACGATGCTGAACCACACGGGAGCATCGCTCGTGGTGGCTGTGTACGCACCTTATGGAGGTTGCCATGACCGCACCGGCACTGGCCAAGCGCCCGGCGCTGTTCCTCGTCCCGTTGGCGGTCGGCGCCCTGGTGGCGGTCGCGCTGGGCGTCTACGGGAAGGTACACACCCCGACCGGCCATGCACTGTTCTACCACCCGTTCAGCTCGATGTTCGCGATGAAGGTGTGGTTGACCGCGATCGCCCTCGGGCTCGCCCTCGTCCAGCTCCTCTCCGCCCTGTGGATGTACGGCAAGCTGGGCGGACGCGCGCCGAGCTGGGTCGGTCCGCTGCACAAGACGACCGGTAGCCTCGCCTTCCTGGTGACCCTGCCGGTCGCCTTCCATTGTCTGTGGGCGCTGGGCTTCCAGTACGACGACGCCCGGGTGCTCGCCCACTCCCTGCTCGGCTGCCTCTTCTACGGTGCCTTCGTGGCCAAGGTGATCACGTTGCACTCCCGGCGGCTGCCGGGCTGGGCGCTGCCCTGGGTCGCTGGCGCGCTGTTCACCGCCCTGGTCGCGGTCGGCTCGACCAGCGCTGTCTGGTATTTCGCCACGATCGGCGTGCCCAAGTGAGCGGGCGGGGGCGCGGCGCGGACGCTCCGTCGTAACGCCATTGCGCTTCCCGGCCCCGCAGCTCACGTAGGGCCGGTTCAGGCAGCCGGCCCGCCGCGGCCAGCTCGCGCGCGAGGTCCCAGCCGTCGCGCAGCGGGCCGTTGGGCGCCCGGCCCCGGGCCCAGCCGACGAACGCGGCCGTCCACTGTGGATCGAGGCTGGCCGCGAGGACCGGCCAGACCGTGGCTACCTCGCCGGATCGCTTGCGCAGCAACGCCTCCCGGGCCGCGTCGACGCGGCCGGTGTCGAACCCGGCTGGCAGCGGCCCGCCGGCCACCAGCGCGGCGACCAGCTCGGCCTGCCGGTCGGCCAGGCTCATGTCACCCTCGGCAGACCGGCCGCGTCGGCAATCGAGTCCAGCTCCGCGGTGAGGATGTCCGCGGCCGGGTAGCGGCCGTCGCGCTCCAGCATCACCGCCGGTGGGGTACGCCGGGCACAGAGCTCCCGGACGAGCTCCAACACGTCGGGTGGGGTCGGGTCGGTGTGCGTGTCGTGGTAGAGCCCGTCGTGCTCGGCACCGCCGGCCACGTGGACGTACCCGATCCGGTCCAGCGGCAGCCGGTCGAGCATCGGCCGGGGGTCCTCGCCCCGGTTGCGCGCGTTGGCGTACAGGTTGGCGACGTCGAGCAGGAGCAGCGCACCGGTCCGGTCCAGGATCTCGGTGACGAAGTCCACTTCGGACAGTTCTGCGTCGGGCCAGTCGAACAGCGCCGCGATGGGTTCCAGGGCCAGCGGTACGGGCAGCTCCGCCTGGGTACGGGCGACGTTGTCCACCACCACCCGTACCGCCTCCCAGGTACGCGGAAGCGGGAGCAGGTGCCCGGCTTCCCGGCCACCGGCGCGTACGAACGCGATGTGCTCACTCACCATCGGCGCGCCCAGCAGCTCGGCCCAGCGGGCCAGGTGCGCCACCCGGTCGGCGGGCAGCGGCTCGGTACCCCCGAGGGAGAGCCTGACCCCGTGCGGTACCACCGCCACACCCCGGTCCCGGAGCGCGGCCAACTGCTCCGGTGCTTTCCCGCGCCAGGGCAGTGACTCGGCGACCACCTCGGTGAAGCGCAGCCCGGGCAGCCCGGCCACGTACCCGGAAATCTCCGGGCGCCAGCCGATCCCCACCCCGAACGTGCTCATCCGCCGCAGCCCCCACCGCCACAGCTGCTGCCGCCCCCGCAGCTACTGCCACTACTGCAGCTGCTGCTTGAGCTGTCGCCACCCGAGCAGCTGCTGCCACTGGCGGACCAGTTACTCGACGGCCCCGACACCTCGGTGATGCCTGCCCTCGCGGCGAACGCCGGGTCGGCGGCCCACAGCGCGGAGGTCCCGTAGAGCGCGACGCCGAGCATCGCACCGGCCGCGCCGTAGGTGGCCCAGGACGGTGCCTGGCTGGGTAGCAGGTGCCGGTTGCTGGACCGCAGCTGGCGGAGCAGTTTCCGGCCGGCCCGGCTGAGCGTGGGCAGGGACAGCGCGGCGACCAGGGTCGGCAACGCGGCGGCGACGAGGAATCCGACCGGCTTGTGGTTCCCGATGCCCGCGACGATGCGCGCGGTGGCGAGCGCCAGGAGCGCGAACATGACGAGTGACGCCACCCGGGCGACGGCGCGCCGGAGCGGGGAGAGCAGCAGGCCGTCCTCGACCAGTTGGTCGGCGACCCGACGCAGCGCGTTGCCGACCCCGGGGTCGGCGCGCAGGCCGGGAAGCGTACGCGGGGTATGCGCGGCGGCGTGGACGGTGTAGTCCAGGTCGCTGAAGCCGGCCGGCATCGGCGCGGTAGCGACCACGGTACCGCCGCTGGGGCCAGCGCCGATCGCGCCGGCACAGCGCAACCCGGCGACCGAGCTGTGCAGCGCCAGGTTCGGGCCGCCGTTGAGGTAGGCCAGCTGCACGGGATGGGGCGGGCGGAGCGTGGCGAGGTCGGCGCCGCCGATCGCGGACCGGCGCCAGACGAGCGCGAAGACCAGCCCGGATACCGCCAGGATCAGGTAGATCTGGAGAAATCGGGGCCCGCTGATGCCCCACGTGTCGCCCGGCGCGGCGAGTACCGTCGTCATGCGCCTCAGTGTGGCGGGTGCCCGCCAGCGTTTCCGATCATGCAATACTCGCCTGCGGAGATCCGTCGACTCAACCGATTCTGTAGAATCGGCTTTCCGTTCGGCGGATTCCTTGTTGCCGTTATGGTCGGATCTCTCAGTGACCGGCACGTGTCGAATCAGTCACCGGCGTGGAAAGTCGGTTCCGCCATCATGTGCTTATCCAGGCCACCTGTTCGGTGCGCCTCGGCCCGGGGTTCCCCGCTCGTCCGGTCGCCGGTCATTGTTCGATACACCGGCGCTGCTTGAGTGGTACGGGTAGTCTTGACGGTTAAGCCTTTTGGCACCAGAGTGGCGGAGTTGCTTCGATCCGGCGAACTCGTCAAACGTCGATGCCTCCGACCATTGGATGGGGAGCTTACTCGGGATGGGCGCACAGTCTGCGGCGGTGCCACAAGTGGCGAACTTGCCCAACGAGTCAATAAGCCGCAACATGGACAGTGTGCAGCCCGAGGCGGCGTCGCCGACGATTGTCCACAACCACGATTGGGACTGGGACAGCTTCGACCCAGGTTCCTACCGCTACGACAACTACCGGACGGTCCGGGACGACGACCGGCAGATCGTGGAATTGGTCCGGGACTTCTTCGTGCAGGCCGAGGTCGATCCGGGTGGGCGGGCCGTCGATGTCGGCCCGGGCGCCAATCTCTACCCCTCACTCGCCATGCTGCCGTTCTGCGAGCGACTCGACCTCATCGAGTTCTCGGCGGCCAACGTCCGCTGGCTGCGCCGCCGGCGGGGTGCGTTCTGGGCGCGGCTGGACCGCAGCTGGGACCCGTTCTGGCGGATCTACGCGGCGCGGCGGGCCTATCGCGAGCACGCCCGTTGGGTGGCACCGTTGGCGGAGTTCCGCCGGAAGGCCACCGTGCGGCAGGGTGACGTGTTCGAGTTACCGAAGGCCGAATACAACCTCGGTACCATGTTCTTTGTCGCCTGTTCGCTGTCCACCGAGGTGACAGAGTTTCGCGACGCGGTGAACGGGTTCGTTCGTTCGCTGACTCCGAACGCGCCGTTCGCCGCGGGGTTCATGACCGGGTCCACCGGTTACGAGGTGGCCGGCCGCTGGTTCCCGGCGGTACCGATTGATCGGGCCGAGGTCTCCCGATCTTTTGACCACATCGCCTACGATGTAGAAATCCAACCCATCGACGGCAGTCACCCACTCCGCCCCAACGTCGGCATGGTGCTCGCCACCGGAAGGGCGTCCGCGACCTAGCCGCCGGAAGCTCGTGACGAGGATGGTAATCGCGACCGATGAGGATCCAGCCCCGGCAACAGCTTCTGGAAATCTGGCAGGCAACGGCGCGCGCGTGTCTCCGCGACGGTGAGTGGGTCTGGGGCGGCCGCCATCAGGGCAGCTCGATCAGCGACGCCGAACAGCTGCTGTGCATCATGCTTCCGGCGACCGAGATACCCCGGTTCCGGTTGGACCGACCCGACGAGACCGACCGCGACGTCCTGCGGGTACTCCGGGCGCTGGGCGACCATGTCGACATTCCGCGCCGGCTGGTGGCCACACTCACCCAGTTCATGCACAACTACGCGGACGACGACGGGGTACCCGTCTTTCCGGGTGGTTCCTACGTGGCCTCGAAGGATCCCGGCGTCCCACCGACCGAGGCGCAGCTCGCCCTCGATGTGGTCGAGTCGTTCGCGACCTCGGTCACGCTGACCCTGGCGACGATCGGGTTCTGCCGGGTGTTCGGCGAAAGCCTCAAGCGTCCCGACCTGAAGGCCGAGGTGGGTGAGCTGGAGCTGCTGGCCAGCAAGCGGCTCACCGCCGCGCTGGTCGGGCTGCTGCGCAGCTTCACCATCAACGTCTTCGCGCCGGACCACGAATACGGCAGGATCCTGCTACGCACCATCAACCAGGAAGGTCTGCCGGAGCAGACGATCACCGAACGGTTCAACCGCGACCTGCGGGAGATCCGGGCCGGGTTGAAGGACTACATCACCGCCGGCACCGGACAGAACGCCGACCTGGACAACACCCGGCTGTTCGAGTGCGGTTGGTCCTGGGGCGTCATCGAGAACGCGCCGAAGATCCCGTTCATCGAGGGTTCGCTGCAACGCGAGGGGCACGCCCTCGACGCGCCATACCTCTACTTCACCGTCGTGGCGCTCGACGGTATCGCCGACCTGTTCTCCGCCCGTACCCGGCTGCTCGGGCTGCTCGACGAGGAGCAGCAGCGGCTGGCCCGGGCGCTGGAGATCCGGTGGGAGCTGACCCAGGCATACTGGTCGGTGATCGCCAGCTTCGGCGACGGTCGCTGGCCGCTGGAGGACATCCCGTGGCGCACCGTCGACGGCAACGAGTCCGACTACTTCAGCCTGCTGGTGACCGCGATCGCCGCTCGCGACCTGGCCCAGCGCCGGGACACCGACGTCGACCTGAGCCGGCTCGGCCAGATCCTCACCGAGCTGGCCAACCGGGGCCGGCTGACCCGCCGCTCCTTCCCCGGCGACCCGGGGGTGGAGATGCACGAGCCCGGCGTGCCCATCCAGTTGGAGTTCGAGACACCGGGCAGCCAACCCGACCTGTTCTACGACGCGACCGACTTCGCACCGCTGTTGCTCAAGCGGGCGGTCCGGGTCGCCGCCCTGATCAACGACATCAAGCTGCGCGGCACCCTGCTGGAGCTGGCCGACCAGGTCTGGGAAAACGTGGCCAGGCGCAAGATGCGCGACGGCCCGGCCCGGGACCTGTGGGACCAGCCGGCCCAGGTCTACGACATGTTGACCGTCCGGTACGAGAAGCCCACCTGGCACCACACCGTACGGGTGGTGGAGAGTCTGGTGTTCGCCGCGGAGCTGGCCGCCACCCATCCGCTACGCAACGAGCGGCTCGCCATCCACGCGCAGGATCTGCTCGCCGAGGCCGAGCACCTGTTCGACCAGGAGCAGCTGGCCGGGTCGACCGAGGCCGGGCTGCCGATGCGCCGGCAGTTGGAGACGGTACGGCTGCGGATCCAGCGGGCCCGGGAGATCGCTGCGGACCGGCCCGGTACGGCCGCCGCGATCCTGATCTATGTATTGACTGAGATCGATCAGTTTGCCGCCGTCAGGTCCGAGCCGGGCCAGGACTGACCATGCTGGTCTTCGCGACCTCCGACAAGGGCGGTACCGGCCGCTCGGTGACCAGCAGCAATCTGGTATACCGGCGGGCCCTGCAGGGTAGCGACGTGGCCTATCTCGACTTCGACTTCGGTTCGCCGACCGCCGGTTCGATCTTCCAGATTCCGGCGGTGGAGCGTGGTTCGCCGCGCGGCGGCCTGCACGCATACCTGCGTGGCGACGTGGACGAGGCGGAGCGCCTGGATGTCTGGACCCAGTCGGACCGCAGCAGCCTGCGTGGCCGGCCCGACGGTGCCGGCCAGCTCGTGTTGTATCCCGGCGAGATGGGCGGTGGCGAGTTCGCTACCAACTCCAGCGTCATCGAGCGGTGTGTCCGGCTGCTGTTGCGGGTGGAGGAGGAGTTCGACATCATCTTCGTCGACCTCAGCGCCGGCCGGTCCTTCGCCACCCAGATCGTCCTGGAGGCGACCAACGATCCCCGGTTGGCCGGCAAGCTCTGCCGCTGGCTGGTCTTCCACCGGTGGACCCGGCAGCACATCATCGCCGCGGCCGGGCTGGTGCACGGGGACGACGGAATCATCAAGGGCGGCGCCGCCTTCGGGCATGACCGGGACCGGCTGACCGCGTCCATCCGTACCGTCCGCACCGCCGTCGTCGACCCGGACTCCGACGATCTGGCCGGCCTGCGGCCGGCCCAGATCGCCTGGCTACGCGACTGCAACAGCCAGCTGCAGCGGCTGGCCAGCGAGCTGAGCGTCGGGCGGATGTCGATGCTCGGGGAGGTACCGCTGGATCCGCTGCTGCAATGGCGGGAGCAGCTCATCTCGGATACCGACACGATCCGCCGGCAGATCGCCAACCAGGCCACGGTCGACGCCTTCGAGCTGCTCGCCAAGCGCCTCACCGACGACGGCGCGTGGACCAGCATATGACCGAGGTGACTTTCGAGGAGGCCTCCGGGGACGAGCGGGTCGAGCGGCTTCCGCTGGCCCACCTGTCCATCGAGATCGGTCACCTCTACATGGAGGACTTCAAGGGCGGCCCGGACCGCCTCCAGCAACTGCTGGAGGCGGTCGCACCATGGGTACACACCGCGCGGGAGTCCTGCGTCCGGCAGCTCTGGCCGGCGACCGCGCGGATCAGCACCTGCTTCCTCGTCGACGACTACTTCACCCGGTTCAGCTCGCCCAAGGTGGTCGTACCGCAGATCATCGAAGCCGCGCAGGGGGCCGGGTTGCCGGTGGACTATCTGGCCCGGGAGGCGGCGTGCGTGCGGGCCGACGGGATCGAACTGGCCCAGTTGGTACAGGACCGGTTGGTACCCGACCCACCACCCGGTACCAACGGCGGCCGCCCACCGGTGAGCACCACCGGCTGGCTGTGCAACGGCGAGCGCAGCCCGCAGCCGGAGCTGAGTTCGGCGATGCGTAGGACACCGTGGCGCCCGCCGAGCGAGAACGGGGCCAACCGGCATTCCATCTTCGTCGACGTACAGCTGTGGGAGGACACCGAGGAGGGGCGGCTCTGGTCGTGCCCGTATCTCGCGGCGGTCTGGCAGCTGCTCCGGCTCGGCGTACTGCGTTACGCGGGCAAGCCGGTCGCCACCGCGCGCACCTGGGAGGGGGAGTTCCCGGATTCGTGGGCCGACCTGCCGGCCATCACCCGGCTCACCGACCTGCCGGCGGCGTTCAGCGCGTTCCGGACTTTCTCCGTGCTGGCCGGCCGGTTCCTGCCGATCGAGCACGCGGTCCGGACCATCCTGAGCCAGGTCGACGTCGGGCGCGCGATCCGCCTGCAGATGGTCGAGCGGGCGGCGGCGGAGCGGCCCACGCCGATCGAGCTGCCGCCCGAACTCATCGACCGGATCGAGTACGCCTTCGCCGGCGTACCCTGGCGTTGATCATTCGATGTCCTGAGCCGCCTTCCACAGGTCCTGGAAGCGCTGGATCCGGTCCTGTACCGCCGGCGGCCGGGTGACCAGCTGGGTGTTGATGATGACCGGCCGGGTACGGTCACCGACCCGCGACGCGGGTGTGGCCTGGTAGCTCAGCACGCCGTCGAAGATGACGAAGTCGAACAGTGAGCCGCGCCGGGTACCCGGGATCTTCGAGGGATCGAGGATTCTCACCGAGATGCCCAGGTCGGCATGCAGCCGGCAGATCGAGATGAAGTCCGGATCGGTGAGCAGTTCCGGGCGGTCCATGATGAAGATCCGGCGGATCGCCACGCCCCGCTTGATCGCCTCGCGCTGGACGTCGAGGTAGCGCTGCCCGAGGTCGCTGGCCCACAGCCCGCCGTCGGTGAACCCCTTGCCGCCCGCGTCGACCGTGGTCAGGCTGGTCGCGTCGATGTCCGCGACGGCCGCCTTGGTCAGGCCGAGCAGCCAGTCCCGGTCCTCCCCCTCGTAGGTGACATCCGAACCGTCACTGACCCGCTTGAGCATTTCGGAGAGGCGGGCAATCTCCGCCTGGGCGAAGTCGAAGACCAGCGGCGGCGACGCCTCGACGCGGGTGGAGTTGCGCACCAGCTGGGTCACCGCGTCGGTCTTCAGCGCGGACGCCTCGACCAGAGCGAACAGCTCGGTCGCCTCGTTGATTTTCTTGAATCCATTGGAGATCCGGTCCTCGGTCGCGGTGGCGTGGCTCTCGTAGGCGTCCTCCATCGTTTCCAGCCGCTTCTCCACGTCGTGCAGGAACTGCACGACGAACGCGATACCGGCGATGAACAACGACATGGCGACACCCAGGACGATGTGGATATTGGTGCTGTCCACGATCACCGAGCCCGCGTAGCCGACCACGCCGAAGAGAAGGCTGACCATGACTTTCATCGGAATTCGCTGACCGTTTCGGAGCTTCTCGCGCAATCTGACCACGCTCTCCCTATCTCGGGGTGTCGGACGGCACTACATCACCGCCGCAAGCGCCAGCTGGTCCCGGATCCGGCCGACCGTCGCTTGCCATTGGCGGGTAAGACCCGGTCGGCGCTCCATTGCGTCCCACAGGTCGATGAGCGCGGCATCGATCCGCGCGCCGGGCATCCAAAGATGAAGGAGATAGTCGAGGGCGGGCTGCACCCGGTCGATGACGGCCTTGCGGTTTCCGGAGCCGATCGGCGTACGACCGATCAATGACAGAAGTGTGGTGAGCAGCCAGTCGTGGAGTGCGAGATCTTCGCAGAGGGTGGCCAATGCGGCGGGGTCCAGGTCCCGGTCGGGCAGGCGTACGGTGCGGACCAGATCGGGCTCCAGCCGGAAACTGATCGAGCCCTCGGGGTATCCGGACGAGGTGGTCAGCCAGCGCAGCCGGGTGCGCCGGGTGCGGAACGGCGGGTTCTGGTCGAGCTGCCCGTCGGACTGAACGGTCTCCAGCGCGCGGTCGGCGATCGCGGCGAGGTCGAGGACGTCGGTAGCGGAGTGTGCGGAGAGGAACCCGTCCCCGATGCTGACAGGTGTCGTCTTTCCGACAGTCTCCACGGTGCCCGGACTGGCGAGATAGTGCGACCAGGGCAACCGGCGGCCGGCGGCCCCCTGCGCGACCCGGACGTAGGCCGAGCCGAGGGCCAGGTGCCCGCCGGTGATTATGGCCCGTGACGCGACCGTGCCGATCGCGCGTATCCGGGCCCCGGAGGAGCCGGTGAGGTGGCAGTCCACGCCGGTCAACCGCTCCGGGGAGATGGCCTGCGGAATCGGCCGTTCGAAGGTGCGGACTTTCTCACCGACGACGAACCCGAGCAGCGCGCTGGCGGTGGCGGGTGAAATGGCGACCGAGTTGCGCAGCAGACCGGTGCGTACCTCCCCCATGGTCGCTACGACGGTTTGCGCCGCCTCGGCCATTTGGATCACCCCGTCCCACGTTTCCGACTTCGAGTATGCCGGAGGTATCGCGTCGCGGAAACCAGCTACATACACCGAGGGTTACAGATATTGATCAGGATCGTCAGCTAGGCCGATCAACGCTAATCTGGTCAAATGGCGGGCCCGGAAATCCTCGTGATTGGCGCCGGCGTGTCCGGTCTGACTACCGCGGTGTGCCTGGTGGAGTCCGGTCGGCGGGTGCGCCTGCTCAGTCAGCGTCCACCACTGAATACCAACTCCGCGGCCGCCGGGGCGAGTTGGGGCCCGTATCTGGTGGAAGACGAGCGGGTACCGGAGTGGAGCCGGACCGCCCGGTTGATATTCGAGAAGCTGGCCGTCGAAGAACCGGACTCGGGTGTCCGGCTGGTGAATGGCATCGAAGCCGCGGATGAACATGTCGAGCCGCCGGCCTGGGCGCGCGACGTACCGGGCTTTCAGGTCTGCGGCCCGGATGAGTTGGAGCGACTCCCGGCGAGATACGTCAGCGGCTGGCGCTACACGATTCCGCTCATCGACATGCCGACCTATCTCGGCTATCTGACCAAGCGGCTCGACGATGCCGGGGTCGAGCTGGAGTCCGGTACGGTCACGTCCTTCGGCGAGCTCGCCGGCCGGGCGGAAATCCTGGTCAACTGCACCGGCATGGCTTCCCGGAGCCTGGTACCCGACCCGTCGATCTATCCGATCCGCGGCCAGCTGGTGGTGATGGACAACCCCGGGGTCGACGAGTTCTTCCAGGACGACACGCACGGCGGGGACATGACCTACATCCTGCCGCACGGGAACCGGGTGGTCCTCGGTGGTTGTGCGACCGAGCACTCTGAGCACCCCCTGCCGGTACGGGCGATCGCGGAGGCGATCATCGAACGGTGTATCGCGATCGAGCCCAAGCTGCGTGAGGCCCGGTTCATCGAGGACCTGGTGGGTTTCCGGCCGACCCGCAGCCGGATCCGCGTCGAGCGGGTGGAGCTGGACGGGGTACCGCTGATTCACAACTACGGCCACGGCGGTTCCGGAGTGACCGTGTCCTGGGGCTGTGCGCAGGAGGTCCGCCGGTTGATCGGGTGATCCCGTACCCCTTGTGCCGGAGTGACAGCGCTCGGTACCTTCAAGCGCACTAACGGTCGGGGGGGACCTCGGTTACGCGGGGAAATCGGTGCCACAAATGGATCTGGGCCGGAGGATCCGGATTGTTCGCCGCTGGTTGGCGTACTGGCTGCGGCCGCCGGCACTGGCCGCCCTCGGGCTGGTCACGGCGGCGTCGGCGATCCTGCTGTGGAAGGCCCGGGGCATCAACCAGTACGCCGGCAACCTGGCGCTGAATGTCGGCGCCGACCTGATCGGCGCGATTGTCACCATCTTCGTCATCGGCCCGATGATCAACCGCGGCCAGCAGGGCCGGGTACGCGAACACCGCCGGCTGGACTACGACTGGTTCACCGACCAGGTCCTCCAGGCCCCCTCCGAGGTACGCATCCTGGACACCTTCACCGGTCTGCTGGACCGGCCCGGTACCATCCGGTTCCTGCGCGCCGCCCGCGAGGTCGTCAACCGTCGCGGGCACGTACGCTTCCTGCTGCTCGATCCGGACTCGCTGGCCGCCGCCCAGCGGGCCAGCGAACTGAGCGGGGAACCGGCCAGCGCCGACCTGCGCCGCCGGATCATGCGTAACCTGCGCGTGCTCGACCAGTTCCACGCCGAGCTGGACGAACACCTGCGCCCGCACCTGGAGGTACGCCTCTACAACGTGTCCGCCTCGGTCACGGTGTACCGCTGGGGCGACCGCGCGCTGGTGTCGTTCCTCCCGGTGGGCCGGCTGTCCGGTGAGGGTACCCAGCTGGAGATCGCCGTCGGGTCGCCGCTCGGCGAGTTCGTCGGGGTGCGCTTCGACGAGCTGTGGCGGCACGCCAAGCCGCTCTCCGACTTCATGACGATGCGGTTCCAGTTGTCCGACAGCAGCACCCCTACCCGGGAGTACGCTGCGCAGTTTGTCACCATGGGCGATCATTACTTCGTGACCGATCCGCAGATCCTCGCCCACCTCGCCTCGTGCCGGGATGGCAGTCTCCGGGCCAAGGTCGCCGGAAATCCCGCACCGGAGTACCTGCTGGACGTGGTCGCGGCCGAATCCGACCTGCACAGCTCGCTGGTCACCCACTACCAGGAGAAGTACCACGCACCTGGGCAGGCGTTTGTACGCTTGAGGCCGCTGACCGAGGGTTAGCCGAGGAGTTCGGCACCTATCCCCAGAGGAGCCAACCATCACCACGACGTTCCGGGCGCTGTCCGCGCGCGACCTCGACCGGTTGCTGCGCCGGGCCGGCCTCGACGACGGTGAGCGTGTCGCCCGCCGGGCGGTCGCCACCGTGTTCCCCTTCCGGACCAACGAATACGTGGTCAACGAGCTGATCGACTGGTCCGCCGGGACCGCCGACCCGATCTTCCGGCTGACCTTCCCGGACCCGGGCATGCTCGCCCCGGCCGACCTGGCCCGGATGGAGCGGCTGCTGCGCACGGAGGCGACGCCCGCGGAAGTGAGCAGTGCCGCCAACGAGATCCGCGCCCGGCTCAACCCGCACCCGGCCGGGCAGATCGAGCTGAACGAGCCCACGCTGGGTGGCCGGCAGCTGGCCGGCTTGCAGCACAAGTACCCGGAGACTCTGCTGGTCTTTCCCCGGCAGGGGCAGACCTGCCACGCGTACTGCCAGTACTGCTTCCGGTGGCCGCAGTTCGTCGGGATACCGGGGCTGAAGATCGCCATTGACGACGTGTCCGCGATGCAGGCATACCTGCGGGCACATCCCGAGGTCACGGACGTATTGCTGACCGGGGGCGACCCGCTCGTCATGGCCACGGACGTGCTGCGCCGCTATGTCGAGCCACTGTTGCGCATCGACACCGTACGATCGATCCGGATCGGTACCAAGGCGCTGTCCTACTGGCCGTACCGGTTTCTCACCGAGCCGGACGGAGACGACCTGCTCCAGCTCTTCCGCGCGGTCCGGACCGCCGGTAAGCACCTGGCCGTGATGGCGCATTTCTCGCATCCACAGGAGCTGATGCCGCCGGCGGTCGGCGCGGCCGTGGCGCGGATCTGGGACGCCGGTGCCCTGATCCGCTGCCAGTCCCCCATCATCCGTCAGGTGAACGACGACGCGGCCACCTGGGCGAGGCTCTGGCGGGGGCTGGTCACCGCCGGCATGGTGCCGTACTACATGTTCGTCGAGCGGGACACCGGGGCTGCGCAGCACTTCGGCATCCCGCTGGTGCGGGCGTACGAGATCTTCCGGGAGGCGCATTCGAGCGTGTCGGGTCTGGCCCGGACGGTACGCGGCCCGGTGATGTCCGCCGCACCCGGCAAGGTGTGCGTGGACGGCATCGCGGAGGTGGCCGGGGAGTCGGTCTTCGTTCTGCGCTACCTGCAGGCCCGGGATCCGGCCCTGGTGGACCGCCCGTTCTTCGCCCATGCCGACCCGAGCGCGATCTGGCTGACCGACCTCAAGCCGGCCCTGGGCGCCACTGAGTTGGGTCCACGCTAGCTGGACGGACGGTGATCGGGTTGGTGCACGGCTGGTATCGTGCCTGCTCGTGAGTGAGGTTCCAGGCGCCGGTCAGTACGGTGGATCAAGCGAGGAAAGCACCAAGCCGATCGTGCCGGATCCTCCGCAGCAGTCGGCGTGGGCGCCGCTGCCGTGGGCCACCCCGCCGGTCCCGGAGCCTCGGGTGACGACACCCGTCCCCGAGCCGCCGACCGTGCCACAACCGCCGATCGTGCCACCGCCGCCGGCCCCACCGGTACCCCCGCCCAATCTCTGGCAGGAGCCCGGGCCCGCGCAGGGGCCGCCGCGGATCGTGCCTTCGTCGCCACGTCCCACCGGGAGCCGGCTGGTCACCGGCCTCCTCGTGGGTCTGCTCGTCGGTCTGGTGCTTTTCGGATCGGCCGGTTATCTCGCCGGCGCCAATCTGGCCCACCCGGCGCCGGCCGCGTCGCACGCCCCGAACGCACCCACCGCCACGGCCACCGGGCTCCCGGTGTTCGAGCGCAACCAGCTCGCGCTGAACCGGGACAAGGTGAAGGGCGACCTGGCGTTGCTGGCGAGCTCGTGGCTGCCCTACCTGTCCAGCTGTGTCAACAGCGAGGAGAAGGGCGGCCCCAAGCTCAACGCCGGTGAGGCGTTCCGGGTCGGCTGCAAGTACGGCGGCGTGTCGGTCACCTTCGTCCAATACGCGTCGGTGTCCGACCGGGACAAGTCGCGGGCGCGCCGGGTGCAGTGGAACACCGACGCCAAGCAGACCATGCCCGGCGTCGCCGACCCAACCGACAAGCGCACCACCTCCGGCAACACCCACGGCAACTACCTCGAGTACGGCTTCAAGAGCAACGACGACAGCCGGGTGCTGGCCGGGCTCTGGTGGGACAACACCGATACGCCGGTCGCCGCGTACCTGGTCGCCGACTGGCACGATGTGCTCGGGGAGAACTGGGCTCCGCTGCGCGACCTGTGGCAGCGGTACAGCTGACGGTCAGCCCACGTTGGCGTTCAGCACGTCGGCGAGCGCCTTGACCGGGCGTACGTCCGGTGACTGGGTGACCGCGGACGAGGCGCGCATGGTGAGTCCGTCGACGTACCGGAAGAACCAGCCGTACGCCGGGGGCTCCGACCCCCGGCTCAGGAACGTACTCTCCGGGTAGTTGCCGGGGTATTCGGCCGGCCCGTCCGGTATCGTCTGCGCCCCACCGCTGACCACCTCGTGGACGTTGCTCACCAGGATGTCGTACAGCCGGTACGTGGTGCCGTCGAGTCGCTGCCCGGAGACCGCCGCCGGCTCGGTCAGGTTGGATCCGCTGATGTCCTCGAAGTGCACACTGCTGACCCAGGCGGGTGCCTTGGCGGCCCCGTTGCGCATCCCGAGCAGGACGAAGAACACCCGCAGCGCGTGGTCGATGGTGATCCGCCGGAAGGTGAGACTGCTGACCGTGGCTCCGTCGACCGCCACGACGGTGATCGCCGCCTTGTCCACATGCTTGACGAGTACGTCCTCGACGAGCACGTTGCGGAAGGCGCCCAGGCTCTCCGTACCGAACTTGACGCCGTTGGCCCGCTCCGAATGGCCGACCGTGGACAGCCGTACCACCGCGCCGTCGACGCCCCTGGCGAAGGACTTGAAGCAGATGGCGTCATCGTCGGACCACACGTTCACCCGCTCGATCAGCACCGCCTTGCTGTCCACGACGTCGATACCGTCGCGGTTGGCGTACAGGTTGCTGTCGATGTCCACGTCGGCGATCAGCACGCCGTCGTCCTCGGCCGGCACGATCGCCCAGCTGGCCGCGTCGCGCACGTGCACATTGCGGACGCTGATGTTGTGTCCCCTGGTGAGGAACATCATGGTCGGGCGGACCGTCCCGCCACCATTGGTGCTGTCGAAGGCCCACTCGGGCTTGCCGCCGTTGCCGTCGATCGTGCCGCCGCCGTCGATGCTGACGTTGTTCGCGTTCACCGACAGGAGTAACGCCCGCCGGGAGCCGGAGCCGCCGAATGAGGGGGTACCGACACTGGCGGCGTCGAATATCGGGTAGGCCGAGTCGTCCGTGTCGCCGAGCAGCACCGCGTCCCGGTCGATCCAGAGCGTCATGTCCGACTTCAACTTGATCGTGCCGGAGCGGAACACGCCACCGCTCAGCAGCACGGATCCACCGGCCGGTACGACGTCCACGGCGCGCTGGATCGCGCCCGTGTCGTCGGTCACGCCGTCACCGGCCGCCCCGTACGGATCCTTCCGTACGTCGATGACCGTTCCCGGTGGCCGGGCCACCGGGTTCGAGAAGACCATCAGGTTGTCCACCCGGACGGTCCCGGTCTGGCCGGCGAGCACGCCGAACATGACCCGCCCGACGTTGGTCGCCCGGAGGTCGCTGAACGTCCAGCGCGGTGCGACCTGCTGGCCCGGGACGCTCGGGGCGAACCGGCGCCCGTCGATGAAGAGTTCGGCGCGCTGCCCGGTGACGTCGAGGATGAGCCGGATCGTGTACCACTCCCCGGCGCTGACCGGGGTGAGCTGGTATGTCCCGCTGTCCGTGTCGTAGAACAGCCATCCGTTGTCGAATCGGATCGCACACGCGGTTTTGCCGGTCGAGCTCTGTACGTTGACCGCGACCTTGCTGCCCGCTGCCTCGTCGGTGCGGACGTTGGCCTGCACGGTCACGGTGCCGGTCTGCCGGGAGAAGCTACGCGTCGCCGTGGTGTCACCGGCCGTCTTCGGCTTGGCGACCTGGAGGCCGCGGTCCTCGTTGCTCGGCGTCGCCACCACCGACACCTGGCCGCCGCCGGCGATCACTTCGTACCCTGCCGGCTCGGCGCCGATCGGGGTGTCGTTGTACTGGTCGAGCACGGCGTAGTCGACCGACGGGGCGACGACCCGGTAGATCGCCACGCTGTCCAGGTAGAGGGTGCCGGTGTAGCCCTTGCCGATGCCGGCGGTGACCCGCCCGACATCCTTGGCCGGCTTCGGGAACGGGGCGTCCGCGAGGACCTTCTGCCCGTCGATGACGAGGTCGAAGCGGTGGCTGTCGGTGCGCAACACCACCCGTAGCGAGTACCAGCGCAGTGCGGTGGCGGGCAGGAGCTTCCGGCCGGAAGCGACCTCGGTGAACTGCCCGTCGCGGATCGCGATGCTCGCGGCCGCACGCTCGTCCGAGCCGCTGATGTCCAGCAGGTCAAGCCGGCCGGAGGTGCGCTCGACCCGGATCCGCGCCTCCACCTGTACGACGCCGGCCAGCCCGGAGAACCGGGTGGCGGCGGTAACCTGGCCGTCGTTCGCGGTCTTCGTCACCCGCAGGCTCCGGTCGACCGGGTCGGGAAACGCGGCCACTGCCACCGCGCCGGGACCGGACGCGTCGGCCGTCCAACCCGCCGGTACGCTGCCCACCCGGGCATCGTTGAAGTCCTGCCGGAGGCTGTCCGAGGCGGCCAGCGCCGGCGTCGTGGGCCGGTTGCCGCGATCCCCGCGACCGGTGGCGGTACAGCCGCTGACGAGCGCGACGGCGGTCAGGACGGATACCAGCGGGCGCACCGCCGGCCACCTCACCACGGCGGGCCGCCGTTCAGCGGCCACCACCTCGGAACACCTCCGTGACCGTCCGCAGCACCACCTTGAAGTCCAACCAGAGCGACCAGTTCTCAATGTAATAGTTGTCGAACCGGGCGCGGTCGGAGATCGGCGTGTCACCCCGCAAGCCACTGACCTGGGCGAGTCCGGTGAGTCCCACCGGCGCCCGGTGGCGCATGGCGTAGTCCGGGTATTCGGCGGAGAACTTCTCGACGAAGTACGGCCGCTCGGGCCGCGGCCCGACCACGGTCATGTCACCACGGAGGATGTTCCAGAGCTGGGGCAGCTCGTCCAGGGAGAGGCGGCGCATGAACCGGCCGATCGGGCTGACCCGCTGGTCGGTCGCGATCGACCAGTTCGTCTGCGATTCCCGCTCGTCGCGCGGGCGCATCGTACGGAACTTGATGACCCTGATCGGCCTGCCATAGTGCCCGATCCGCTCCTGGTGGAAGAAGATGCCGGGGCCGCCGTCGAGGAACGTCAGGATCATGCAGAGCAGGAACACCGGGCTCAGCACGAGCAGTGCGACCGAGGCGAAGACGATGTCCGAGAAACGTTTGATGGCCCACCGCGGACCGGACAGGGTGGTGTCTCCGACCTGCACGACCGGGATCGCACCGACGTGGTCGGCGGACGATCCGTGGGTACGTGATCCCCACAGTCGCTGCACCATCCAGAGGTCGCAGGCCACGCAGACCGGATGGTGCAGCAGCTCCATCAGAGCCGACTCGGAGCAGTCCGGATCGGCGATGACGAGCACGTCGCACTCGACCATCGTGATGGTTTCCGGGAGCTTCTCCAGGGTCCCGACCAGCGGGACGGTCCGCGCGCCGTGGCGGGCCTCGGCGTCGACGTGGCCGGCGAACCGCAGGCCGTACTGCGGGTACCGGCGGAGCAGCCGGGCGAGCTCGACACCGATCGGACCACCGCCGATGACCAGGGTGTTCTGTTCCACCCACCGTCGACGGCGGGCGATGAGCCTGATCTTCGCGGTGACCGCCCGTCCGACGATCACCAGTCCGGCGGCGAGCGCGACGCCCCGCATGAAGTCGGCGCCGTATCCCACCGAGTCGTGGCGCATGGCGGCGATGACCGCGATGACGGCCGCCGCGGCGAGGAGCCGACCGAAGAGGCTGGGCAGCTCGTCGAGCAGGCTGATGTGACGCCGGGTGCGGTAGAGCCCACCGACCGCGAAGAATACGACAGTCAACAGCGCCGCGGAGACGATCGCCCGCCAGTATCCCCTGGAGAACAGCAGTGGTGCCAGCATCGCCGCGAGGTCGACCGGGGCGGTCAACATCCATGACCGCAGCCACCGGGTATGGCGTGAGGTGCGGGAACCGGCGTAGGGGATGACGGCGGTGGCGCCGCCGGTGACCCGAGGTCCGTCGGCACGCGCCCCGGGGACCACCCCGTTGCGGGGCTGGTCAACCGTGGCTGTGTCCGGCTGCCCGTTCAGCCGGACGATCGGCAGCTCGACCGTGTGTTCGCCCGCCATCGCCGACAACCTCGACGCGTCCATTACTTCGCGAAGCTCAGGATCTCGGCGACCGAGTCGCGGCGGATGGCGTCGTAGAGGAGCTTCGCCTTCGCGTCGTCGGCGAAGACCACGCTCTGGTCGCCGACCTTGCCGGTACCTCTGGAGGGGTTCGTGAAGAACTTCAGGTTGCCGCCGCGCAGGTCGCGCAGCTGCGCCGCCATGTCGAAGATGGACAGCGTCTTGTCCACCGACACCGCGTTGGAGGTCGCTCTGAGCAGGGCGTTCAGCCGCACCGGATTGGCGAGCAGCCCGGCGGACGCGGCCTTGTCCAGCACAGCTTTGATCATCTGCTGCTGGTGCTTGATCCGGGCGAAGTCACCGTCGGCGAACGAATAGCGCTCGCGCGAGTAGTCCAGTGCGGCCGCACCGTCCATGTGCTGCAAGCCCTGGTCGAAGTGCCGTTTTCCGTCCGGGTTGAGGGAGTGTGTGGAGGTAAAGCTCTTATCCACATAAATATCCACGCCGCCCAATGCGTCGATGATCTCCTTGAAGCCGGCGAAGTCCACCAGGACGACGTGGTCGATGCGTACCCCGGTGTAGCCCTCCACCGTCTGGATCACCAACGGAATGCCGCCCCAGGCCATGGCCGCGTTGATCTTCGCGTCCTGGTTGCCCTGCCGGCCATCCTTCGAGGCCGGGATGTGCAACCAGGTGTCCCGGGGAATCGAGACGAGCTGCGCGCTCGACCGGTCCTTCGGCAGGTGGCAGAGGATGATGGTGTCACTGCGCGAACCGGTGGCGTTTTGCGGGTCGCGGGTGTCGCTGCCCAGAATCAGCAGGTTTTCCGCGCCCGCCGCCACCGGCGACGGACGCGAGCTGGCCGGTACGTCGTCGAAGGCGTCGACCCGCTTGACGTTGGAGTCCACCGACTTGAGGTAGAGCCCGCCGGCGACGAGCAGGCCACCGAGCAGCAGCAGCACCGACAGCCCGCTGATGAGCAGGATGCGCCGGGCCCGGCGGCGCCGGGGAGCCGGTCGCGCCCCGGTCGGTTCGTCGGTGAACTCGGTCGAATCGGGCTCGGCAAGCCCTGCTCGGTTCGGCATGCCGCCGATGGTACTGACTCGACAACCGCGGCGGGGGACCGGTTTACCCGGCCGTACGGATGGGGCGTGCCAGCGTTGTGCCAGGCAAGGTCACCGTTGGGCGGAAGCGCTTACCGTCGCGGGTACGGTCCGTGCGGCGGTTGGCAGCGCCAGCACGACGAACGAGTAGAGCACCATGGCAGCGGACGAGCTAAGCAGATAACCCGTCGCACCCCACCAGATCGTGGCCAGTGGCGCGAAAACGACAGCCGTTATCAGCATGACGTAACGGGCTCGTAGCAGGACGTCGAACTCACCTCTGATGAATCTGCTCAGCGAGCAGCCGAAGGAGAATCCGAGGGCCACCTTCTCGCAGCCGGCGGCCACCAGTACGCCGCCGACCGGGATGAAGGCCAGTGCGGCGAAGGCGGTCCGGCCGAGGAGCACCGCGAGGCCGAGCACGACCGCGCCGGCCACCATCAGAGCCACCGACACCAGGCCGTCACGCAGGTCCTGGGCCGTGGTGGTGAGGACATCGGCGGTACGCCGGTAGATGAGTACTCGACGCAGAGTGATGGACATGAACGCCAGCGGGGCGTACACCTGCTGTAGGACCCGGATCACGCCGAGTGTCGCAGCGGTGGTGACAAACGCGGTGACCTGCAAGGCAAGGACGGGCGTGAGGCCGACCAGGAGTGCGTCGAGCGATGCCGAGCCCATCAGGTTCCGGCGCGAGCGTACCCATGCCACCAGGCCGCGTACCTCCGGCCGGCGGTGAGTCCGGAGCGTGGTGGCGAGGAAGAATGTGACATTGACCGCAGTCCAGGAGAGGCACACACCCATCGGTGAGTGTGCCGCCGCGAAGAGCAACATCAGGCTCATCTGGGCGGTCAACCACGCGCCCGCCTCGATGAACGCCGGTCGGGCCGTCCCGCTGGCCACGTCGGCCGACCGGCCGATGTCGAGCGCGATGGCGAACGGTATCCCTGCCGCGTATGCGATCCCGTATACCGGGGTGGCGTCCGGTATGGCGAGCGTGGACAGGATCGCGATCGCCGCTCCGACCGCGCCGCCGAGGAGCGCGGCGGCGACTGACCGCCGGCATGCCGCCTGCTCGGCTCTGCGCTCGGCGTTCGAGCTGGCCAGCAACGTCGCCTCGGCGAGGCTGCGTTGCAGTACCCCGCAGGTCAGCTGGAACACGAGCACCGCCGATGCGGTGCTACCGACGGCGGCGAGCCCGCCCGAGTAGGCCAGTGACAGGCTGAAGATCAGACTGGTACCCATGAGGGCGAGCTGGCTCAGCGTCAGGGCGAGGCTGGGCCAGGCCGCGTCGAGCCGGGACCTGCGCCGGTGCCTCACCGGCCCGACTCCGCTCCCATGCCCAGCGCCCGTTGGACGGCGAGCACGACCCCCTGCTCCAGCGCAAGCACTGTCGTCGCTGGCCTGGCGGGAGCGGCCACACCGTTGAGTAGATCCGCGAGTACCTGAGCCGCCCCTTGCGGATCCTGGAAGTCGGCGAAGGCGTACCGGCCGCCGGAGATCGCCGCCGCCTCGGGCAGGCCACCCGTCGGCGAGATGAGCATCGGCCGGTAGCGGCTGCCCACCTCGACGGCGACCCGACCGAAGGGTTCCATCCAGGTCGATGGGATCAGCACCGCGTCGACCCGCCCGCAGAAGGTGTCGATGTCCAGGCGCCCGGCGAAGTCCACGTCGAGCGACTCCGCGTCGGCGAGCGCGGCCAGTTGCCGGACATAGCCGGCCTGCCCCTCGCCCGCGACCACCATGGATACCGCCTTGCCGGTGGCCCGCCGGTATGCGGCTGCGGTACGGATGGCCGGCTCGATGCCTTTCACCGGGTCGAGCCGGCCGATGTATCCGAGGACGAGGTCACCAGCCGTGGTAGCCGGTGGCCGGACAGTGGTGTCCGAGCCGGTCATCGGGTATGCCACGATGCTCTCCTCCGGAGTCGTCAGCCCGGCCCGGATCAGCTCGGCCTGGACGAACCCGGACACGCAGACGCTCACCGCGGAAGCCGGCGTGGCCGCCCGCATGATGCGCGTCTTGACCTGGCACTCACCGCAGATCGACGCGCAGGCGTGCCCGGCCTTGAGCCGGGACCGCCGCCAGCAGGTGTCGCTGAGGTCGTGGAACGTGCGTACGTAGCCCGACCTGCTGGCCTTTGCCCGGCGCAGCAGCCACGGACCGGTACGGGACACGTTGGTGGCGACGGTCACGTCCGGATCGAAGTCCCGGATGGCGGCGGAAAGACGCCACGTCACCGGGGGCAGGAGCCAGGCGGTGAGGAACTCCATCCCGTGCCGGACCACCGATTCGGCGTGTACCCGCCGGGCGAACGGCCGCCGGAGGGCGTGTACGGTCAGCGGACCGTCGGCGTACACCTTCTGCACCGCCGCCGGTACGAAGATCGCGACCTGGGCGAACCGGGCCAGTTCCAGTGCCGCCGAGCGGGCCGACAGCTCCGCCCCGCCGACCGTGTCCGGCCACCACCAGTCGGCGAGGATGGCGATCCTGGGCGGTTCCTGGCTCATGCTCTCGCCTCCACTGGGATCCTCAGCGCGACCGTTCGCTGCGCCTCGTCGTCCGGCCCCGGTGCCCGGGTCAGTCCCCACGCCCGGCCACGCCAGCCGGCGACCCCGACGACCAGCACCGCGAACGCCGCACCGACGAGCGGGATCTGAGCGCCCAGCGGCCCGCGCAGCAGGCCGATCTGGCACGCGGCGAACAGCACCGCGAGGGCCATGCCGAAGCCGACCCGGGAGTCGTTCAGCGCCTGGTCGAGGCGCAGCGCCAGCTTGCCGTAGAAATAGAACAGGACCACCACGCCGATGAAGGAGAACTCGACGAATATCTCGGTCCAGAACGGCATCGACAGATTCTGGAATTTGTAGCCCCGGCTGGCCGCGACCACATTACCGGTGGAGATGGCCTTACCCTGCCACAACGACCTGGGTATCCAGAACAGCAATGCCGACACCAGGTGGTATCCCCAGGTGTGGCCGTGTACGTGAACGTAGTAGGCCGAGTTCACGGTCTGTTGAAACCCGTCGAAGTCATAGGTGAAATACGCCTCCGCGCCCAGCCGCAGGCTGGCCCGCGAGGCACTGTTGCGGAACAGGTTGGCGAGCGGGTAGATGACCGCGAGACCGCCCAGCATCCCGACCGAGAACAGCGAGCGCCAGCGCTGCCGGTCCAGCCGTACCAGGGCGAACCCGGCCGCCAGCATGACGCTGAAGGTGGCGAACCGGTTCGCCGACAACGGGTTGTTGTAGATGACGTTCAGCAGCACCGCGACCCCGGTCACCGCCAGCAGGATCCGCTTCGCCCGGGGATCGGCCCAGTTGCGATCCCGCCAGCAGAGCAGGCACAGCACCAGGGCGACCAGGCCGGCGGCCGCGGGTAGCGTGCTGAGCAGTCCCAGGAGGGCCAGGTCCTTTCCACCGACCAGGCCGGCGTGTTTGATCGCGTTCTGCAACTCGTCCCGGGTGGTGAAGCGGACCGCCAGGCCACCCGTCTGCGGCAGGCAGACCATGGTGAGAAGCAGCGCGAACCCGGTCACCACCACGGCCTTTTCGATGGTGATGTCGAGCCGGCGCCACCGTGCCCCGGTCATCGCGGGTGCGCGGCCGCGATAACCCACCCGGTATGCCGCGACGGCGAGCAGCAGGATGACCTGCGCGGTGACGTAGAACTGGTACAGCGGCAGGTCGGGCCAGGGCAGGACGTCGTACCGGATCTGCAGCAACGGCGCGAAGCCCACCCACACCACCACGAAGGTCCAGAACGTGACGGCGACCGGCGCGAACGTACCGGAGACGGTGACCTGGTAGAGCGCGGTGAGGCAGACCGCGATCACCACCAGACCGAGCAGGCCGGCGACGGTCGGGCGCGGAAGCACCAGGTTGACGCCGAGCAGCGCGATGGCTCCGGCGCCGCAGGTGGTCACCGCTATCGAGGAGGGAGACACCCGTGATGTCCGGGCATGCCGGCCGGTCAGCTGGGGTATGTCACCGGACTTCATCGGCTATCCACGAGGCGATGTTCGCCTTGAACACGTCGGTGGAGAAGCTCCAGGCGTGCCTGCTGATCCGCTCGCGGTCGAGCTTGTCGACGTGCGGAACGCTCGCGGCGTACTGCCCCGGATCGGTGGTACCGAGGAGGAAGCCGGTCTCGCCGTCGAGCACGGTTTCCAGCAGTCCGCCCCGGTGCACCCCGATGACCGGCGTGCCACAGGCCTGCGCTTCCACCGGGATGATGCCGAAGTCCTCGTGCGCGGGAAACAGCAGCGCCCGCGCTCCCCAGTAGAGTTCGCGCAGCCGCTCCCGGGACGGCTGGTGCTCGAAGGTGACCGGTATCCGTACCCCCGCCGCCGCGCGACGAAGCCGGGCCTCCTCCGGGCCGGAGCCGGCGATCACCAGCGGAACCCGCGCGGCGTCGGCGATCTCGATCATGAGATCGAAGTTCTTGTAGGGTATCCAGCGCCCGACGCCCAGCAGGTAGTCCCGGTCCTGCCTGCGGACATGTGCGGGGGCATCGGCGAAGTATGGCACGTCCACCGGGGGGTTGATGACCCGCGCATCCCGGTTCCAGAAGCGTCGCAGCCGGGCCTGCACCTCGCGCGAATTGGCCGCATAGCTGTGTACGTGCCGGCTGAGCCGTACGTCCACCGCCTGCAGGGCCTTGCGCGGCATGGCGAGCAGGCCACCCGACCCCCGCCCGTCGAAGTCCGGACTCCACACGTAGCGCGCCGGTGAATGGACGTAGCTGAGGTAGCGGGTGTGCTCCGGTGAGCCGATCCTGACGGTGTGCGCGAACGCGTGGCTGGAGGAGATGACCAGGTCGAAACGCTCGCGGGTCAAGGTACGCCAGGTGAGCGGCATCACCGGCAGGGCCAGCGGCTTGGCGCGGCGCAGCGGGGTGCGGGCCAGCCACGACTCGTGGAACCGGGCACCCCGGTGCGCGTCCGCGTCCCGCCAGAGCACGAAGGGCTTGGCATCCGGAAGGACCTCGGTGATGGCGACGAAGACGTTCTCCGAGCCGCCGGTCGCGGCGAACCACTCATGCACCAGGGCGATCGACTTCCCGGAAGGCGGCACAGCGTGGGCACCCTGGACGTGCTGCGGCATGTCAACCAATTCCGGACCTCTCCCGAATCGCTGGAGGTACCGCAACCGCGGCACGCCACGGGGCTAGAACTTACCCACCCGACCTGATCTGTCAACACTCACCGCCGGCGGGGCCCGAAATGCCATCCGCCCTGACCGGCTGACCCGTCCTCCAGGGGGACCTTGGGGAGGACGACCGTCTCGTCCGGCGGCACCTGCGGCAGCACCACGGTTTCGTCCCATTCGGCGTAAGGCGGGCGCCGCGGGTTGAGCGGGGGGTCCGGGGGCGGTCCCGGTGTCGGGTGCCGGTAACCGTTGGCCGGCTGGGGCAGCGGCGTCGGCGGTGGCAGCGGTGCGCGCCTGGCTTGCGCGGGAGCCGGCCGGGCGGAGCGGCCCAGCAGCCGGGTGAACAGGCTGAGGATGAAGATGATGAGCACTCCGAGTGCCGCGGAAAGCCCGTACTCCAACCAGGTGGCCGAGTTCTCGACCGCGTTCCCCTCGGTGCGCAGGCGTTCCCGGGCCCGGTCGCGGTAGGTCCGCGCCGCGGTGCGCTCGGGTGCCCGGCTGAGGATGGCGTCGAACCTGCTGATCGCCTCGGAGAACCGACCCGCGAAATACGCGGCCAAGGCATCCCGGTATGCCCGATCTACCTCGGTCAATTTGTTGGTGACCCCGGCCTGGCTGAGCAGCGGGGCGAGGTGGCTCATCGTGATGAGGTCGTGGGTCGGGTCACCCTGCGCTGCGCTGTCGGTGTCCAGCAGCGCGAGAAGCCGGCCCTTCGGGTCCACGACCGCGCCGCCGCGGGAGTCCGGTCCGATCTCGGCGCTGACGCCGAACCGGTTCGTTCCGGTGCGCCCGGTGACCTTCACCGTCCGGTTCCGGACCGCGTACCGGCCGGCATCCGTACCGCCGTCCGCGCGGCCGTAACCTAGCACCACCACCGGGTCGCCGGGTTGCGGATTGTCGCCGGATTTCGCGAGTTCGATCGCGGGAACATTGGTGCGCTGGAGCTTCACCAGTGCCGCATTGCCCTCCTCGGGAGCCTGGGCAGCGACGACGGTGGCCGCGATGGCGGGTGCGGCGACCAGTTCCGAGGTGGCGTCGTCGAGCTGGCCGAACAGTACGACACTGGCCTTCGTACCGGGACGGGCTCCGGAGAACACCGACCGGCCCTTGATGCCGGCGACATAGGAGTCCAACTGGTCGGCGGCCAGCTGGTTTTGCGTCACCAGATCGCGACCGAGTGTGTACAGCGCGTTGATCAGCATGATCTCGTCGCTCGGTTGCACGCACACGGACGTCGTGAGCACGTCACCGTCCGGACTCACCACCACGCCGCTGCACCGCCGGTGTACCACCAGCGGCTCCTTGTGTCTCGCGGTCCCGGTGGCCAGATCGCGGACGTAACCGGTGTATGTCGCCTCAAGATAGACAATCGACGGGCTCGCCACGGCGATGGCGGGCTCGTTGCGGGTGTATGTCGGTTCCGCTGCCGCCAGGGCAGAGACCGGGATCGCTCCGGCCACGCCCAGCGCGACGGCGAGCGCCGCGAGCACGCCGAAGCGATATGGCAACGCTCGGCTAAGGAACATGTCATCTCCGGATGACGAGGGGTCGGCCCCGCCCTCCACGAGGATTCTATGCGCGGGCTACGCCCGCATGATGGTCGCGATCGGGATGCGGGCCGCCCGCAGCGCCGGGACCAGGCCGCCGAGCACTCCGGCGACCAGCCCGGCGATGATCCCGGCCACCCCGGCCTGCCATGGGAAGCTGACATCCTGCAGGGCCGGGTCCCGGGCGCCGAGGAAGCCGCCGGCCACGCTCAACACCAGCGCCGCCACCCCGATCGCGGCCGCCGCGGTGAGCAGGCCGGTCAGCAGCGTCTCGGCGAGCACGATGCCCGCCAACAACACCCGGGGGGTACCCACGGCACGGCGCAGGGCGAACTCCTCCACCCGTTCGCCCACCGTGGCCAGCCCCACGTTGAGGATGCCGGCGACGCCGATCAGCAGCACCAGTCCGGCCATGCCGAGGAAGATCCAGCGGGTGAGCGCCAACTCGCCGGCGAGGTGCTTGGTGGCGTCGATCGTCTCCAGGTGGATCTGGTCCCCGGCGATCCCGTTGGCGGCCAACCGGGCGCGCAGGATCTGCTGGAGGTCGCTCGCGGCGGGGGAGAACAGCACCTGCATGTTGCCCTGGAAGTTGCCGCCGCTGGTCTGCTCCACCGGCAACCAGTTGAACAGCTCGTCCGCGCGGAGATAGGCGTTGGGCTGGTCGGCGCCGTCGTCGATGACGCCGATGATCCGTGGCGTCGGGTCGTGCGGGGAGCCGTCGAGGTGCAGCTGGGCCGGTACCCGGTAGCGGGTGAAGCCCTTGGCGGCCTCCCGGTTGAGCACGATCCGGGGTGCGAGCGACGGCGGCGAGGAGAAGTCCAGCCATTGCCCGGACACCGGTCGGTAGGGCCGGAACTGCCGGATGTCGCCGGTCATCCCGATGATGTTCAGCTCGATGGCCTGACCGGGCGGTGGCATCTCCGGCTGGCTGTCCGGTGCCGACTTGTAGCAGTTGCCGTTCGGGTCGCACACCACGAACCCCCCGGGTGGGCCGGCGAACCGTCCGGGACCGCCGCCCGCGTCGAACGGGGCACCGCCGGGGTTGACCGGGAGCACGTTCGGCTCCCCGATGACCCCGTGGGTGCTGATCGTGGCCACCCCGCCGATGCGGCCTTGCAGCGTGTCCACTGTGACCGGGACTGCCTTCGACGGCAGGAAGAGCACGATCGTGCCGTCCTTACCGGCGGTCAGCTCCACGTTGGCCAGCAGTGCCCGGTGGGCCAGTTCGGCCCCGGCCTGTACCACCACCACGGCCAGTACACCGAGGAACAGGCTGACCATCGACAGCAGGGTACGCAGTTTGCGCGCGCGGATGCCCTGCAGCCCGATGAGCAGCGCGGAGCGGTACCGCCCGGACAGCCGGATCACCCGTCCACCTCTTCGGGCTCCGGGCCGAGCACGCCGCCGGCCAACCGCACGATCCCGCCCATCCGGCGGGCATGGTCCCCGTCGTGGGTCACCAGGATCAGCCCGCAACCGCGCTCGGTGGCCGCGTGCAGCACGTCGATGACGAGGTTGCCGGTCTCGGTGTCGAGGGCTCCGGTGGGCTCGTCGGCCAGCAGCAGCTTCGGTTCGCGTACCAGGGCCCGCGCGATGGCCACCCGCTGCTGCTCGCCGCCGGACAGCCGGGGTGGCTTGTGCCGGGCCAGGTGTGCGATGCCGACCTGGTCCAGCGCCGCGAGCGCCTTCGCCCTGCGCTTGCGCCGAGGCAGCCAGCCCTGGCCGTTGACCAGTGCCATCGCCACGTTCTGCGCCGCGGTGAGGTGCTTGAGCAGGAAGAAGCGCTGGAACACGAAGCCGAAATCGGCGCTGCGCAGGGCGGCTGCGCGGCGTTCGGACAGCCGGGTGATGTCCCGGCCGTGCAACAGGTAGCGCCCGCCGTCCGCCCGGTCGAAGAGACCGATCAGGCTCAGCAGGGTGCTCTTGCCCGAGCCGGAGCGACCGAGGATGGCCACGCTCTGTCCACTGTGGACGGTCAGGTCGACGCCGGTCAGCACGGCGCGTGGCGCGCCCTGGCCGCGCAGGGTCTTGGTGATGCCGGACAGCTCGATCAGCGCGGTCACTTCGACCCCGGGAAGCCGGGCGGGACACCGTTGGGGTCATTCGGGTTCGGCGGAGCCGCGGGCAGGTTGGGCCCGGGTACCGCGATGGTCTCGTCACCGGTGAGGCCGGACGTGATCTGTACCACCTTCCCGTCGGTCAGCCCGAGCTCGACGTCGCGGGTCTGCCGGGTGCCGTCCGGGCGTACCACGTCGACCTTGCCCTTGCCCTGCCGGCCGGCGACCGCCTCGACCGGCAGGACCAGCACGTTGCTCGCCTTCTGGGTGACCACCTCCAGGGTGGCGCTGGCTCCGTTGATGAGCTTCACCCCGCCGGGCGCCGTACACACCAGGCGCAGCCCGGTCGCGTCGGAGGGTGCCGTGCCGTCCTTCTGGTCGCCGGCCGGCGGGCCGACCGGTCCGGCGGGCCTGGCCGGCGTGGACGGCTGCGCGGCCGGCGGAGGTGCCGGGACGGTACCGGCGGGCAGCGCGGCGATCGTGCCGAGCACGGTGCACGGGAACGGGCCGGGACCGTTCTTGATCTGGGCCTGGATCGAGCCGATCGCGTCGGAGATCTGGTATGCCTGGCCGCCGTCGATGTCCGCGACGATGCCGTAGCCGGCATACCGGGCGGAGACGATCGGCATTCCGGTCGTGACGGTGGACCGGTCGTCCACCAGCCGGCCGGCGAACACCGCCCCGGCCGGTACCTCCACGTAGGTCGGCTTCCCGTTGGCCCACACTCCGGCCACCCGGGTCGGCTTGGTCGGCGTGCTCTGCGGCGGCTTCACGTCGAGGTAGCGCACCTGCCCGTTGACCGGCGCCGCCAGGCCGAACACCGGCCCCAGGGTGACCTTGCCGGCGAGGCTGACCCGGTTGGTCAGGTCCTGCCGGGTCGGCTTCACGGTGGTCATGGCGGTGCCGCGGGCTGCCGTCCCGGGCGGATCGGAGCCGGCCGCGGAGGGTGAACACGCCGACAGCGCGGCCAGAGCCACGGCCAGGCCGCACCAACGGAGCTTGCGCACGATCCCCCCATCTCGTCAGACCCACTTGTTAGACGTGCCGTGCGGGCCGTGAGATTGCTTCGAGTTTCGGAGGGTACCTCCGGGGGCGCGGTCCCGTTGTCCCGTTACCGGGCGGCCCCCGAGGCGAACAGCGCGTCGATCTCCTCGTCGGTCAGCCCGCAGTCGCTGAGCACCGCGCGGGTGTGCGTACCGGGCTCGGGCGCCGGCCCGGGAAACTCGGCCGGGGTACGGGAGAACCGGGGTGCGGGTGCCGGCTGGCGCAGCCCGTCGTGGACCAGGTAGCCACGCCCGGCTTCGGCAACCGTGAGCACCGGCGTCACGCAGGCGTCGGTACCGTCGAACGTGGCGGCCCACTCGTCCCGGGTACGGCTGGCGAACCGCTCGGCGAGGACCCGGCGCAGCTCGGGCCATTGCCGTGGATCGTTGCGGTCCGGCACCTGCGCCAACTCCAGACCGGCCAGCAACGACCGGTAGAAGCGCTCCTCCAGCGCGCCGACCGCGACGTACCGGCCGTCCGCGCACTCGTACACGTCGTAGCACGGGAATCCGGAGTCGAGCAGGTTGGTACCCCGCTCCGGCCGCCACTGCCCGGCCGCGGACATCGCGAGCACCATGGCCATGAAGCCGGCCACCCCGTCCACGATGGCCGCGTCGATGACCTGGCCGAGCCCGGAGCGCTCCCGCTCATGCAGCGCGGCGAGGATGCCGACCGCCACCTGCAGCCCGCCCCCGGCGAAGTCGCCGAGCAGGTTGACCGGCGGTACCGGTGGCCCACCGGCGCGCCCGATCACGTCCAGCGCACCGCAGGCCGCGAGGTAGTTGATGTCGTGTCCGGCGGTCGACGGACCGTCCTGCCCCCAACCGGTCATCCGGGCGTACACCAGACGGGGGTTGCGGGCCAGGCACTCGGCCGGCCCGAGGCCCAGCCGCTCGGCCACTCCGGGCCGGTATCCCTCGACGAGGACGTCGGCCCGCTCGACCAGCCGCAGCACCGCCTCGACCGCCTTGCCGTCCTTCAGGTCCAGCGCCACCGACCGCCGTCCCCGGTCCAGGATCCGGTGCGGGACAAGGGGTCGGTCGCTGTCCGGGCGGTCCACCCGGACCACGTCCGCGCCGAGATCGGCCAGCACCATCCCCGTGAACGGTACTGGCCCGATCCCGGCGAGCTCAACGACCCGCAATCCCCGTAGCGGTCCCATGTGCGATCTCCTCCCGGTCACCGCCCAGTGAACCAGTCGGGGTGGCGAGCCGGATGCCGAGGTAGCCGAGCAGGCCGAGCGGCGCGAGCAGGATGGTGACCAGCAGGACCCCGGATCAGGGGACCGAGCGGATCTGCCGTACCAGTACGCTGCCGGCCAGCGTGACGAGCGCGGTCACCAGATACAGCACCGGGTATCCGCCGAGGTGCACCACGATCGGGGCGGACAACGCCGGACCGAGCACCTGCGGGGCGGAGTTGGCGATGTTGATGACGCCGAGATCCTTGGCCCGGTTGGCGGCCCGGGGCAGCACCTGGGTGATCAGTGCGGCGTCGACCGCCACGTAGACCCCGTACCCGGCACCGAGGATGGCCGCCGCGGCGACCGCCACCGGCCAGACCGGCCACGCGGCGAGCAGGAGCGCGGCCACGGCCATCACCATGCCGGAGTACACCACGAAGACCTTGCGCCGCCCGGTCCGGTCGGACCGGCGTCCGGCCACCACCGTGGTGGCCACGAGGGCGGCCGTGTAGACCAGGATCAGGGTCAGCAGACCGGTCTGCGGGTCGGGGTGGTGCACCCGGTCGGTGAGGAAGTACAGCAGGTACAAGGTGCCCAGTGCGTTGCCGAGCTGGACCAGGAACCGGGTGAGCCAGGCCCAGGCGAAGTCCGGGTGGCGGCGCGGGCTCACCCACATCCCGGCCAGCAGTCCACCCGCCGGCCGGTATGCGCGGGGCAGCGGATCGTCCGGTGTGGACAGGGCGAACGGCAACGCCAGCAAGGCAACCGCGATGGCGACCGCGACGTACCCGTTGGCGGTACCCGAAACGACGGCGGTCACCAGGACCACTCCCAGCACGAGACCGAGTACCTGCGGGATGCCGACCCAGCCGGAGACCGCGCCACGCTGCCCAACCGGTACCCGGTCGGGTACGGCGGCGGTGAGCGAGGCGAGCATGGCATTGAAGCACGTCTGTGCCGCGATCCAGCCGAGCGCGACGCCGGGAACGGTGTGCTGGCGGGACAGGAACACCAGCGACAGCGCGCCGAGCAGGGCGCCACCGAGCGTCCAGACGTGCCGCCGGCCGTACCCCGGCAGGGTGGTGCGGTCGGACAGCGCGCCGGCCAGCGGGTTGACCACGACGGCCGCCGCCGCTCCCAACGCGGTCACCAGGCCGAGCACATTCTCCTTGTCGGACAAGGCGATCGACGCGATCTGCTCGGGCAGCAGCACCTGGATCGGGGTGAAGAAGGCCATCCAGACGCCGAGGTTGGCCAGCACGAGCAGGCCCACCCAGCGGCCCCGGACCGGGACGGTCGGCTCGGCGAGGGCGGCCGGCGCGTCGCTCGTCGTGGTCACGCGGTGCCTCCCTTTCGCATGCCCTCGCGGCCCTCGCTCCGCTCGGTGCACTCGGTCACGCCGGTTACCGCGCGATCAGGTCGCGATACCAGTGGTAGGACCCCTTGGGGGTACGCGCCTGGGTGGCGAAGTCCACGTGCACCAACCCGAACCGCTTGGTGAACCCGTCGGCCCACTCCCAGTTGTCCAGCACCGACCAGTGGCAGTATCCGCGTACGTCCACGCCGGCGTCCATCGCCTCGCGCAGCGCGCGCAGGTGCCCGTCCAGGAAGGCGATCCGGGGCCCGTCGTCCTCGTACGCGCAGCCGTTCTCGGTGATCCAGATCGGCGGCGCGCCCGGGTACCGCTCGTGCAGGGTCACCAGCAGCTCGCGCAGCCCGTCCGGGACGACCGGCCAGCCGAAGTCGGTGCGCGGGAAGCCGGCCAGTTCCCGGAAGGCGAAGGGCACCGGGCTGCCCGGGTAGGCCGGCGGCTCATCCTCGGCCGGCCAGCCGATCCCGGTCGGGTTGTAGTAGTTGACCCCCAACACGTCCAGCGGCGCGGCGATGACCGCGAGGTCCCCGTCCAGTACGGTCTCGGCGATGTCCACAGTGGACAGTGCCTCGACCCCGTCCGGGTAGCGGCCCAGCAGCAGCGGATCAGTGAACAGCCGGTTGTGCAGGGTGTCGTAGATGAACGCGGCGGTCCGATCGTCGTCGGTGGCACTGTCCCGGGTGCCGTCCGCGCCGACCGGCCAGACCGGCGTGTAGTTGTTGGCGATGGACACGCGGGTGCCCGGCTGCTCCCGGACCGCCGCGACGGCCAGCCCGTGGCCCAGCAACTGGTGGTGCGTGACGGCCAGCGGGTCGACGGTACCGGCGATGCCCGGCGCGTGGACGCCCAGCACGTGCCCGGCGGCGAGATGGACGAACGGCTCGTTGAGGGTGATCCACAGCCGTACCCGGTCGCCGAGCGCGCCGGCCAGCACCGCCGCGTACTCGCCGAACCGGGCGGCTGTGTCCCGGTTGGCCCAGCCGCCGTTGTCCTGCAACGCCTGCGGCAGGTCCCAGTGGAACAGGGTGGCCACCGGGTCGATGCCGGCCGACAGCAACGCGTCGACCAGCCGGTCGTAGAAACCGACCCCGGCCGGGTTGGCCGGCCCGGCCCCGGATGGTTGGATCCGGGGCCAGGCGATCGAGAACCGGTAGGCCCGCACGCCGAGCTCCGACATCAGCGCGACGTCCTCGGCCCAGCGGTGGTAGTGGTCGCAGGTGACGTCACCGGTGCTGCCGTCCGCGATCCGGCCCGGCTCGTGGCTGAACGTGTCCCAGATGGACGGTCCCCGGCCGTCCTCGGCCACGGCACCCTCGATCTGGTATGCCGCGGTGGACACGCCCCACCGGAAGTCGGCCGGGAACGCTGGCATCGGCTCGGTCATCGGCCCGCCTCTCGTTACGGTGCACTCCGGCCGGCCGGGAACGACACGACCTGTTGGTACGTGGGCCGATTCTGCCACGAGATCGGTGGGTCGGTGATTCCGCCGAGCGGGGACTGGATGATGCTGTCCGCGCACCACTGGTTGCCCGCCGAACAGTTGGCGTCACCCGGATACACCGTGCTGGCCGGGATGGCCATCGCCTGCTGGAGCGAGGTGAGCAGGGCCTGCCGGCAGCTGGCCAGGTTCCCGCCGCCGCAGAAGGTCCGGGGCAGCGGGGCGCCGACCGGGTCGCCGAGCACCGAGCGCAGGTCCTTGTCGACGTAGCCCCACCAGCCGTACTGGAACGACGAGCCGTGGTGCGCCTGACCGGCCGAGGGTGACTCGTCGATCTGGAGCGTGGCGGCCAGCGTCTGGTAGAGCGGGTCGCCGAGGCCGGGCCGGAACTGCGCCGAGACCAGCAGTGGCCACCAGGCGTCGAATATCCGGATGGCGTCCGCGTTGCGGTACACGTGCGAGCCCGGGCTGGTCTCCAACCGGTACGCCCCGGACTGCTGCCACGCCTGCAACCTGGTGACCGCGGCGGCCAGCGTCGGGTCGCTGATCGGCTGGCTGGTCAGCACCCGCAGCAGGTTGCCGAGCACCCGGCGGCCACGCAGGTCGATCGCGGCCGCGTCCTCGGCAATCCGGGTCGCGCCGGCCCGGTCCAACTTCTGTCCACTGTGGACAGCAGAGCGGGCCGGGATGTCCAGCAGATCGGCACGGAACACCGGGCCGAAGCCGAAGTTGCCGTCCGCCGCGCTGTAGTTGACAGCCTGCTTGTTGTTCCAGCTGACGTAGTAGTCCTGGTTGACCGACTGTGGATGTTCGGCCGGCGTCGTGTAGCGCGCGACATTGGTGGCCGGGTCCCAGTCCGCCCACTCGTACGCCGGGTCGGCCCGTACCGGCAGGTTCGGGTCGGCGTTCGGCGCGCGTACCGGGTTGAGACCGGAGTTGTAGTACGCCGCGTCGGTCGCGTTGACGTAGAACCAGTTGAACGCGTACCCGACCGAGGCGGCCGCGGTCTGGAACCCGCTCGCCGTGGCCATCTGTGCCGGATCGTCGAACATCGCGAAGCCGAGTGCCGAGTCCGCCTCGTGCCGGTAGGTGGAGCGCAGCGTGGTGAACGCGACCGGCTGGCCGCCCACCAGGCCGCGCCAGGACACCAGCCCGTACCTCGTGCGCAGCGCGACCAGCCGGTACGAGCCGGCCGCGGTACCGTCCGCGACCGTCGGGCTCCACGAGTTGGTCTGCTCCAGCGCGTCCATCGGCAGGCACTGCCCGTGGAAGAGGTAGTGGTCCGAGTGCACGGTCGGCTGGCTACCGTCCACTGTGCACAGTGGAGTGGCGTAGGTATCCGTGATGTCCTGTGCCGCCGAGGTCGCGCTCCACGCGTAGTCCGGTCCCCGGCCGATCTGCACATACAGGTTCAGCCCGGCGAACGCCACGCCGCGCGCGCTGATCCCGGGTCCCTCCAACTCCTCCAGCATGAGCAGCTGCGGGCTGAAGTATCCGGTCTGCGGGCCGAACACGGCGATCGGGTGCCCCGTCGTGGTGTTCTGGCCGGACACCACGAGCGCGTTGGACATGCCCTGGTGCGCCGGGCTGATCCGCAGCCCGTTCAGCAGTCCCGCCTTCGACGAGAGCGCGGAACCCGCCGAGCCGGTCGGGTCGTAGACCACCGGCTCGGCCGCGGCGGTACCGGGGTCGGGCAGCGCCACCCCGGACTGGTCGGCCGGTGCCGCGCCGTACGGGAAGCTCTGTCCATTGTGGAGTGTCAGGACCGTCTCCGGATCGTTCTGGGTACGCAGTCCGGTCCAGACCTGATCGCCTTCGGTCACCCCGAACCGGGCCCGCGCCGCCAGGCGTACCAGCGCGGACTGCATCTCGCCCCCGCCGCCGCCACCGAACAGACCACCGATCACCCCCGCGGTCGCGATGAGGTCGGTCGCCGCGAACGGTTGCGGCCCACCGGCGTTGGTGATCGCGTCCAGATGGCCGGTGAGCACGTACTCGCCGGGGCAGTAGCGGCCGGCCATACACGCGGCGATGTAGCCGTTGATGCCGGCGACATATGCCTGTACGTCGTCGTAGAGCTGGGCACTCCGGCCGCGCAGCTGGTTGACCTGGGCCACCAGATCGGCCTCGCGGTAAGGCGAGTTGCGCCACACGCTCTGTTCCAGCGCCCGGTTGCCGGCCGCGCCACCGGCGAACGAGCTGAGCTGTCCGCGACCGAGATGGCGCAGCAGGTCCATCACCCAGAGCCGGTCCTCGGCTCCGGCGTAACCGGCGCCGTACATGGTGCCGGACCGGGTGGTACCGAAGACGTGCGGTACTCCGGTCGCCCGGTCGCGTACCACGCTCACGTCCGACCGCGGGTGTTCGATCCGCTCAACCTGCAACAGCGGTACGCCGAGCGAGGCGTCGTTGTAGAACTGGCCGAGCTGGCTGTCGGTCAGGCCGGTGTACGCGCCCAGCAAGTTGGCGTACCGGTCGAGCTGGTCGGCCGAGTGTGGCGGGCGGGTGCCGAAGAGCTTGTGGACCAGGATGTCGGCGAGCGTGGCGTTGCCGTTCTCGCCCGGCGGCAGGATGTCGTTGCACTGCCCGAGGCAGAAGTCGGTGGTGGCGCTGTACCCGGTCGCCGCCTCGGCCCGGGACGGGCCCGGCAGCACGGCGACGGTACACCCGAGGAGCGCGGCCATGACGGCCTTCGGGAGGACATGTCGGGACATTGACGGGTCTCCCTTCGCGGAAGTTTCCGGCCGCGCACGGCGACACCGGTTCGCCGAGCGACGACCGTCAATATCGTGGGGAGAATGTTACCCGAGGGTTACTCACGTTTTCGAGTAAACGATCATAAGAATTTGTCGATCTTTCCCCAGCCCTTCGCCTCGCGCTCGCGCCGTGGTAGCCCCGGAGGTGACGGGTGGCCGTCGCCGCGCATGCGCCCCGCGGCCTTTCGTCCACTGCCCTTCGGTCACGCCTGGGCGAGCCGGGCCGGCCCGAGGCGTTCGAGGCAGCCCTACAGGCGGCTGCCCCGCCGAGGCGGTAGCCGGCGGAGCTGAGCCCGGCGACCATTGTGGCCGTTGGTTTTCCGGCCGGTCAGGTATTTGATTCCGCCGGCCTTTGTCCGGAAGGCGACACCGCACATTCAACTAGGCCCGGAGGCCCGGCGTAGTTTTGAGGATGTTTCCGCGCCGGGACAGGAGACGCCGCAGCCATGACCACCCGACTCAGCCGGCTGCGCCGGACCATCGGCGCGGGCGGAATCGTGCTTCTGGTATTCGCGCTCGGTTTGTTCCTGTTGGCTATTTGCGGTGGCCGGATATTCGAGCGGCCCTGGCTGCCGCTGCTCTACGCGATCCTGGGCATCGGTACCGCCATTACCGTGACATCCTGGGCCGTCCACGCATTGTCGGCGAAAACCAAACCTGGCGAAGACATTGTTCCGCGCCTCATCGGCTCCCGGTTGCAGTACTGCCTTCTGTTGGGCCGGTACGGTGCCGCCGGCGAGACGGTGGTGAAGAACGGTTGGGGCAACCGCGCCTTCCTGCTGGGCTGGCTGCGCCGCACCGCGACGCTTGACCAGGTCGTCGCCTACGCCGCCGCGCGGCACCTGGGCCTCACCACCTACACCGTCGTCGAGCAGGGCCGGGTGGTCGCCCCACCCGGTCCGGTGCACCTGCGAATGCCCACGGACGGCTGGCTTCCCGCGGTCGCCGGGTTGATCAGACGGGCATATGCGATCGTCATGGTGCTGTCCGCGCGCCCGGAGATCCAGGACGGGATGTGGTGGGAGATCGAGCAGATCCTTGAGCATGACCTGATCACCCGGTTGATCATCGTGTTGCCCCCCGCCGACCAGGACCGGGATGTCTACCGCGAGGCGCGGTACCAACTGTGCAAGATATTGGCCGTCCTGCACGACCCGCTCGTCTTCAATGACGTCGATGTCGACCTGCGCGGCAACGCCCACCCGGAGTGGCTGAACAAATGGATCGATTACTATGACGGCAAGTTCCTACCCGGCGGTGAGCGCGACCGCGACCGGAGTGGCGGGTTCCGGAAATCCGTCCAACTGGTGTATTTCTTCCGGGGGGACGGAGCGGTCCGGATACAGTGGCACGGAATCGACTGGGAACGCCGGGTCAGCCTGACTTCCGCGGGCCGGCGCAAACCGATTGTCGCGGATACCTATATTCACGGTCTGGCGGCCGCTTTCGAGGCGGTCATCACCGAACTGGCGAAGCTGCCATTCGAGGAACGCTATCCCTGGCCAAGGTCGGAATACCAATAGATCAGGTGTGCAGGTTGACCAGCATTCGCCGCAGCATCGTGGTGAGCTGGTCGATCTCCTCGGCGGTGAAGCCGGCCAGGAGCTGACCGGTGACCCGGCCGAAGATCGGGGGTAGCCGGGGCAGGAGCGCCCGGCCCAGCTCGGTCAGCTCGATGACCACCGCGCGGCGGTCCTCCGGGTGTGGCCGCCGGAGCAGGAGTCCCTTGTCCACCAACCGGTCCAGCAGCTTGGTCATCCCCGCCGTGTCGGTGCCGAGCAGCGCCGTCAACTGGCTCGGCGTGCGTTCCTCCCGGCCGGCATGCAGCAGCAGGGCCGCCTGCTGCGCGGTGACGCCGAAGGGGGCGAGCTGGCGTTCCAGCGTGGTGGCCAGCTCGCGGCCGACCTGGTTGAGCAGCGAGCCGCCGCCGAGGACCAGTGCGACCCGGGAACCGGATGGCATCCCGTCATGCTACCGGCTTCGACCTTTGCTGTCGCGACAGCTACCTGTTATCCTGGGCGGGGTGACTGACGTACTCGTCACCGGTGCCGGCATCGGTCCCGGCTCCGGCGCCGGTCTCCATCGCGGCCGACTAGGTTCATTCGAACATGTGTGCGAACATGGGTGGATGCCGGGTGAGGCGACCATCCTGCATGCCGACCTCGACGCGTTCTACGCATCGGTCGAGCAGCGTGACGACCCCCGGCTGCGGGGACGTCCGGTGATCGTCGGTGCCGGTGTGGTGCTCGCGGCCAGCTACGAGGCCAAGGCGTCCGGCGTGCGCACCGCCATGGGTGGCCGGCAGGCCCGGCTGCTCTGCCCGCACGCGGTCGTCGTACCGCCCCGGATGTCCGCCTACACGGCGGCCAGCCGGGCGGTCTTCGAGGTGTTCAAGCAGACCACGCCACTGGTCGAGGGGCTGTCCATCGACGAGGCGTTCCTTGAAGTCGCTGGACTGCGCCGGATCAGCGGGACGCCCACCGACATCGCGAGCCGGCTCCGCCAGGCCGTACGCGACCAGGTGGGGCTGCCGATCACGGTCGGGGTGGCGCGCACCAAGTTCCTCGCCAAGGTGGCCTCGGGCGTGGCCAAGCCCGACGGGCTTCTGGTCGTACCACCCGACGGCGAACTGGACTTCCTGCACCGGTTACCGATCGAGCGGCTGTGGGGCGTCGGCGCGGTCACCGCCGGCAAGCTGCGGGAGCGGCGGATCACCACGGTCGGGCAGGTGGCCCTGATCGGCGAGCCGGCCCTGGTGTCGATGCTCGGCGTCTGGGCCGGACGGCACCTGCACGCGCTGGCGCACAATCGCGACCCGCGGCCGGTACAGGTGGGGCGCAGGCGCCGGTCGATGGGAGCACAGCGCGCGCTCGGCCGCCGTTCGCGTACCCCCGAGGACATCGAGGCTGTCCTCGCCGGCCTGGTCGACCGGGTGAGCCGGCGGATGCGGGCGGCCGGGCGGGCCGGCCGTACCGTGGTGCTGCGGCTGCGCTTCGACGACTTCTCCCGGGCCACCCGCTCGCACACCCTGCCGCAGGCCACCGCGCACACGCAGACCCTGCTCTGCGCCGCCCGGGACCTGCTCGCCGCGACCCGGCCGATGATCGCCGAACGCGGCCTGACCCTCGTCGGTGTCGCGGTCGGCAATCTCGACGACGACGGCGAACAGCTGACGTTGCCGTTCGACCAGCACAGCGGCGGCGACCTCGACGGGGCGCTGGACGCGATCCGGGACCGGTTCGGTTCGTCGGCGGTCACCCGTGCCGTGCTGCTCGGCCGGGATCCCGGCCTGGTGATGCCGATGCTGCCGGACTGACCTCATCGCCTTGACCAGCGGACAGTGCCGGCTGGTCGGCCGGCCAGCAGATCAGGGCGGCACTGGCGTCATCCTGGAGCTGTTCGTTCTGGTGGCCGAGGATGGCGTGGATCAGCCGGCGCAGCGTCTCCGGTGCCGAGACGTGACCGGCCAGGGTACGGGTGAGGAAGTCGGTCAGGCGGTCGAGGCCGAAGAACTCGCCGTCCGGTGACCGGGCTTCGATGACCCCGTCGGTGTAGAGCAGGAGTTGGTCGCCGGGTTGCAGCGTCTCCTCGTCCACCTGGGGTCCGGCCTCGACGAGACCGGCCAGTCCGAGCGGCATCGCGGTCGGCGTGGGCAGCCGCCGCACCAGCCGGCCGTCGCGCAGGAGCAGCTCCCCGGGATGGCCGGCGCAGATCCTGCGGTACACCCCCCGGCTGGTGTCCAGTTCGGCGAGCACCCCGGTGACGAAGTAGCCCGGGTGGCGGGCGTTGACCCACTTGTCGATCGAGCGGTACGTGTCGACGAGGTCGAGTCCGCAGCGGCGGGCGTTGCGGTAGGCGCTGATGGTCAGCGAGGTCAGGGCGCAGGCTTCGATCCCGTGGCCGACCGTGTCGAAGATGGCCACGTGCAGGATGCGGCCGTTGACCGCGTAGTCGAAGGCGTCCCCGCCGACGTCGTAACAGGGTTCGAGGATGGCGCTGATCGCCACGTCCGGCATGATGAACGTCAGCGGTGGCAGCAGGTTCCACACGATCTCGGCGGCCAGCTGCATGGGTACCTGGCGGCGGGTGCGCTCGATGATGTCACCGTACGAGCGGCGGCTCACCAACAGCTCGGCGAGCAGGCCCGCCACCACCTCGTAGCCCGTGCGCAGCTCCGCGGACGGCGCGGTGTCGGTGCACACCTCAAGGACGCCGAGCCGCTCGGTCCCGTCCAGCAACGGTATCCAGAGCCGGTGCCCGGTCTCGCTTTCCGACCCGTAGATCTCGATCCGGGCGTACGCCCGACCGGGCAGGGTGCCGTCGATGCGCACGGGTGCCCGCGCCGGCGCGCCGTTGCCGGCCAACGGCACCAGGTCGACTTGGCTGTAGTCGACCAGGAAGATGACCATCTCCCGCGCGTCGAGCAGTTCGGCGGTCTGCATGGCCAACGCCGGAAGGTCCTCCGGCCGGGCCTGATGCGAGCCGGTGACCAGGCCGCGGATCGCGGATAACTCATCCACCATGGGCGCTCACAGCTTGAAGATCTTGACGATGTTCGGGGTATCGGCGAGCGCGTGGGGTGCGATCGCGTGGTATGCCCAGACGTGTACCCAGGCGTTGCCGGTGCGCAGGGTCAGCACCGTCTTGATCATGCCCGGCCCGAAGTACTGGAAGAACAGGAAGATGACCGACAGGACGGCGGCGCTGACGGTGTCGAACGCGAGCCACCCGTCGAAGCAGTGCAGCAGCGTGTAGGTGACCCCACCGAGGATCACCGTGGTCGCGGTCGAGCCGGTGAGCCGCCGGTACCGGGGGACCAGCACACACTGGATGAAGATCATGGTCGGCAGCACGGTACCGATGAAATAGATGACGAACGTCAGCGGTACGCCGAGCCCGATCTGGCGGGGGGACAGGTCGAAGATGGCGGAGCTGAGGCCGAGCAGCTCCACCACGCACTCGATGGCCAGAATCACCACGATGACGAGCACGTCATTGCGTAGGTCGGTGGACTTGAGGTTGAGCTGGGTCGGCGTGTAACGGCGGCGGAAGTACAGGTACGGCAACACCGCGAAGACCACGAAGTTGTACGCCGCCCAGACCGCCACCTCGGCCGGCTTCACCACGTCGTCGGTGCCGTACAGGGTGCCGGTGAGGTGGAAGCTGATCGGGTGGTAGCCCAGCAGCCGGGCCAGGATCAGCCCACCGAGCAGACCGGCGACGCCGTACAGCACGGTCCAGGTCACCTCCTGGCGCGCGATGGCGCGCTCCGGTGCCCGGGCCCCGACGTCCGGGATGACCCGGCGCCGGGTCAGCGCGAACGCCACCGCGATCAGCAGCAGTACATAGATCATCGCGAGATTCGGCTCGAGGAGCTGGCGGCCGAACGACGCGTCGTGCATGGACGGCCGGTGGAACGGCAGGTGCCCGTGCGCGAGCAGTACCACGACGAGGTTGGCGAGCAGCCACCCGGCGATGGTGACCTGAACGCTGCGCTGGCGCAGCAGGGCGGCGGCCCAGGACCGGCGCCCGGGCTCGGCGGGGATGTCGAGCTGCTGTTCGGCCATTGGGCGCCTCCTTGCTGGACGGGTACCCCTAATCTGTCAGGTGAGGATCTCGTCGTCGAGGTGCGCGGCATACTCGGTGACGCGTACCTCGGTGGTTTTCTCGTAGCGCGCGACGCGGTCCGCCCAGTCGTGGGTCACCCCGAACGCGGCCTCGGCGAAGTTGACCCCCTTCACCGCATCGGCGAGTTCCTCGGGCCGGTCGGTGGTGAACACGGCGGCCGGGTCGCCGATCGCGACGGTCATCGGCGGCACGAACATCTCCGCGGGCAGTACCGCCCGGGCGTGGGCCAGGGCACCGACGGCCACCACGGCTCCGGGGCCGAGGTGCGCGCCGTGCAGCACGGTGGCGCCGGTGCCGAGGTAACAGCATCGTTCGACGGTGCACCCCAGGAGCGTGGCGTGCGGACCGACGAAGACGTGGTCGCCGAGCACCACCGGGCGGGGTACCGGTCCGACCGCGGTCGCGCGGACCACCGCGTGTTCGCTCACCACGCAGGCTTCCCCGATCTCGACGGTGGACGCCTCGGCGTCGAGGACCGCGCCGTACATGATCCGGGCGCGTGGACCGACGCGCACGTCGCCGACGAGGGTGGCGTTCGGCGCGACGAAGGCGGACGGGTCGACGGCGGGCGAGCGCCCCCGGTGGCAAATCATCATCCGCTGATTGTCTATCGCCGCCAGCCGCCATACGGCTGCGGCAGGAGTTCCTCGGGCTGGCCAGCGTCCTGCACCGGAACCTCGGCACCCGCAGCCTCGACTGGCGCCGGTCCGGTGCTGGGTTCCGAGGCATTGACAAACGCCTGTCCCCGGGGGGTACTTTTAGGAAACTTTCCTAAATGAATCCGGGCCGGGTCGCCTACGAGGCGGCCGGGGCCGAGAGGGGACGTGCCATGACGCGTAGAACCGTCGCCCTGATGGCGGGTACCGCCGCCGCAGTTCTCGCCGCGACCGCGGCACTTGTCTCGGTACAGGCACACGCCGCCACCGCCCCGGCCCGGAGCTGGTACGGCGCGGCGGCATATGTGATGCCGTTCGACAACAGCCCACCGGATCTGTCCACGGTCATGTCCGCGACCGGCCAGAAGACCTTCGAGCTGGCCTTCATCCTCGCCGGTGGCGGCTGTACGGCGAAGTGGGACGGGACCCACGACCTGGGCGACCCGACCGCGAGCTCGGTCATCGGCGCGGTGCGCGCCGCGGGTGGTGACGTGAGCGTGTCCTTCGGCGGCTACGGCGGGACCAAGCTCGGTGAGGTGTGCGCCGACCCGCAGTCCACGGCGAACGCGTACCAGGCGGTCATCACCAGGTACGGCATCAAGGCCGTCGACTTCGACCTGGAGGAGCCGGAGTACGAGAAGGCGGCGGCGATCCACAACGAGATCGGCGCGGCGAAGATACTCCAGCAGAACAACCCGGGCCTGTACGTGTCGATCACCACCGCCGGCACGACCGGGGGCGAGGGGACCGGGTACTTCGGCAAGCAGATGCTGCTGGAGGCGAAGAACACCGGCTTGACCCCGGACAACTACGCCATCATGCCCTTCGATGGCGGATTCGGTGGGGCTGCCGCACAGACCCAGGCGCTGGAGGCGTTCCACACCACGCTGATGAACACGTTCGGCTGGGGCAGTGCGGTCGCGTACGCGCACGAGGGTGTCTCGCTGATGAACGGCCGGTCGGACACCGGTGAGTTCTTCCGGCAGGCCGACTTCCAGGCCGTGCTCGACTACGCCACCGGGCACGGGCTGACCCGGTACACGTACTGGTCGGTCAACCGGGACCGGCAGTGCAGCCCGCCGGACAACAACGGCACCACGTCCGGTACGTGCAGCAGCGTGACCCAGAACCCGTGGGACTTCACCAAGTTCACTGCGCGGTTCGGCGGCGCCGTACCGCCCACCATCAACCCGACCACGGGTGGTCCTTCGCCGACGGGCGGTACGTGCACCGCGCCGACGTGGAGCGCGTCGACGGCGTACACCGGTGGAGCGGTGGTCTCGTGGCAGGGGCACCAGTACACGGCGAAGTGGTGGACCCAGGGCGAGCAGCCGGACACCCACTCCGGCCAGTACGACGTGTGGAAGGACAACGGTGCCTGCTCCGGCGGTACGCCGAGCCCGAGCCCGACATCGAACCCGACGCCCAGCCCGAGTCCGACCGGCAGCCCGACACCGACGCCGACCAGCACCGGGCAGTACCCGGCCTGGCAGGCGAACCACGCGTACGCCGTGGGTGACCTGGTCTCCTACGCCGGCCACAACTACCGGTGCATCCAGGCGCACACGTCGCTGGTCGGGTGGGAGCCACCGAACACACCGGCGCTCTGGCAGCTCCTGAGCTGACGTCCGCCTCCCGCTGAATGGTCCCGCCGGGTCTCACGACCCGGCGGGCCACGGGATCTGCGGCGAGTGGTAGTAGTTCAGCTTCATGACCTTCCAGCGCGGTCCCTGGGCCGCCAACCGGTTACGGAAGGCGGTCCAGTTGTGGGTGGACTGCGGCGACCAGCCCAGCTCGGCAATCGCCGGCAACCGCGGGAACGCCATGTAGTCGATGTCCGCGCTGGTGACGATCGTCTCTGTCCACAGTGGAGCTTCGACACCCAGCACCGCCGACGCCGGTACCCCGGACAGGTACCCGCCCGGGTTCCAGCCGTACGCCTTCTTCACCTCGATCAGGCCGGCCCAGGTCTGGCCCAGCTTCGTCGCGCCGGTGTACTTCATGTCGAGGTACGCGTGGTTGGCCGGGGCCAGCACCAGCTTGGTGCCGTGCTGCGCGGCGGCGGCCACCGCGGAGTCGCTGGTCGTGGTACCCCAGAACTCGGCAACCGTGGACGGCAGCGGGGTCGCGTGCACCACGTCGTGCCAACCGAGTACCGCCTTGCCGTGCGCGGCGACGATCTTCTGTACCCGGTTGATGAAGGCGGCGTAGTCGGCCGGCTTGGTGGACTGCGCCTCGTCGCCACCGATGTGCAGGTACCCGCCGGGGGTCAGCGCGGCGAGCTGGCCGAGCACGTCATCGATGAACTTGTAGGTGATGTCCTTGCCGACGCAGAGCGAGCTGAACCCGACGTCGGTACCGGTGTAGCGCGGCGGAGCCTTGCCGTCGCAGTTCAGCTGGGCGTAGGAGGCCAGGGCGGCGTTGGTGTGGCCGGGCATGTCGATCTCGGGTACCACGGTGATGAAGCGCTGCTGCGCGTACGCGACGATGGCCCGGTAGTCGTCCTGCGTGTAGTAGCCGCCCGGCCCGCCGCCGACCTCGGTACCGCCCCCGTAGGTGGCCAGCCGTTCCCAGCCGGTGATCGCGATGCGCCAGCCCTGGTCGTCGGAGAGGTGCAGGTGGAAGCGGTTCACCTTGTACAGGGCGATCTCGTCGATGTACCGCTTGACCTGCGTGACGGTGAAGAAGTGCCGGGCCACGTCGAGCATCGCGCCGCGGTACGGGAAGCGCGGGTAGTCCAGGACATGACCGGCGGGTACCTTCCACGGGCCGGGGCGTACCGTCCGACTCTCCACAGTGGACGGTAGGAGCTGGCGCAGGGTCTGCACGCCCTCGAACAGCCCGGCCGCCTTGCGCGCCCGGATCAGTACGCCGGTCGTGCTGACGTCCAGCGTGTACCCCTCGTCGCCGACCTGGGCCGGCGCGCCGGACAGCAGCAGCGTGATGCCGCCTGACCTACCCGAAGCCGGCTGCACCGGCAGCGGGTAGCCGGTCGAGCGGCGCAGCAGGGCGGCCAGGTACTGGCCGACAGGCGGGGAGTCGGTGGCGATGACGGTGCCGGCGGTGAGCGGGTATGTGCCGGTCGCTGCCGTGCTGCTCACCGGCGCGGGTACCACGCTGGCGTAGCCGGATGCCACCGCGGCGTCGGCGGCTGGCGCGCTGACCACTGTGGCGCCGGACACCGCCGCCCCGGCCAGGGCCAGGGACAGGGTCACCAGAACGGCCTTCCGCACGCGCATGGCGTCCTCCCGCACATTCATTGACAGGCATAACAATCGACGGACTTCACAGTATCCGGGCACGGGAGATTAGGCAACCTCCTTAACAGATCCTTCCTAATTGACAGCGACTACTCGTCAGCGGATAGTCATACCTGACTAACACCCAAACTGAAGGAGCGATCGCGATGAACGACACCGACACCACCGTCCGGATCGCCGCGAACCACACGGCCACCAAGCGGCTGGGCAACTGGACCACCGGTCGGCGCTTCCAGGTGCGGTCCCACCGCGGGCTCGCGGTCCTGGACCTGCGCTCCCCGCAGATTCCGGAAGGCGACATCGAGCTGGTGATCGACCTCGACCACGCCCTGCTCAAGCTGCTGGTCGCCGACGACGCGCTGGTCGACGACTGGGACCTGCGGCGGGTCGGCCGCGGCCGGGTCAAGGATGCCGAGGCCCCGAAGGCGCCGGGCGGCCGGCGGATCGTGGTCGCCGGCCAGCTGCGCAACGGTGAGATCCGGGTGCACCGCAGCGGCATGGCCGTACTGTCTGCCATGTGCTCCCGCGAGTTTCTGGCCGACCTGTGGCGGGCGTACCAGGAGGGGCGGACCCCCACGGTGGCCGACCCGGCCCGGTAATGGTGACCCGGCGTAAGGTCGGCAACCTGCTGGCCTTGGCCGTGCTGGCCTACCTGAGCCAGCGGCCCATGCACCCGTACGAGCTCAGCCGCACGCTGCGCGACAACGGCGACGCGCGCAGCATCAAGTTCACCCACGGCTCGCTCTACATGGTGGTCGGGCAACTGGCCAAGGCCGGGTTCGTCACCGAGCAGGAGACCAGCCGCGAGGGGCAGCGCCCGGAACGCACGGTGTACGCGCTGACCGAGGCCGGTCGCCAGGAACTGCGCGAGTGGCTGCGGGACCTGGTCGAGGAGCCACGGCACGAGTACCCCCATTTCGTGGCCGCGCTCTCGCTGATCGCGGCGCTACCGCCGAGTGAGGTGCTCACGCTGCTGCGCCGGCGGCTGGACCGGCTGGCCGACCAGCGCGCGGAGATCCGCACCGTGATCGACGCCGCGCTGGCCGCCGACCTACACCCGCTGTTCCTGGTGGAGGAGGAGTACCGGCTGGCCCTGCTGGACGCCGAGTCGGCATTCGTGCAGCGGTTCGTCGAACAGATCACCCGTCCCGAGACCGGCTGGGGCGGCATGTGGGCACAGTTCCACGGGGAGTCCGCACCCACCGACGAAAGGCAGGCGCCTGACCCTGCGCCGCACCCCGGCACCGGTACCTGACCGAGTTGCCGATGGCGTGCCAGGTCGGACCTTGGCAGCATGCGATGAAACCGACTGGTCCGACCGGAAGGACCCTATGGACCCTGTCGAACTGATCGCGGACATCGACGTCGACCGGCCGAGCCAGGCCCGGATCTACGACTATCTGCTGGGCGGATCGCTCAACTTCGCGGCGGATCGTCAGACGGCCCGCGAACTCATCGCGATGGTTCCCGACGTACCCCTGGTCGCTCAGGCCAACCGGGCCTTTCTCCGTCGGGCCGTGCGCTTCCTGGTCGACGCCGGAGTCCGCCAGTTCCTGGACATCGGGTCGGGCGTGCCCACCCGGGGCAACGTACATGAGATCGTGCAGGGGCTCGCGCCGGAGTCCCGGGTGGTGTACGTCGACGTCGACCCGGTGGCCGTCGCGCACAGCCGGCAGATCCTGGCTGGAGACGATCACACCACCGCGATTCAGGAGGACGCCCGCCGCCCGGAACACATCCTGGGCCACCCGGATGTTCGAGGACTGCTCGACCTGAGCCGGCCGGTGGCGGTACTCCTGGTGTCGGTGCTGCACTTCATCCCGGACCCGGACGACCCGGTCGGCATCCTCGGCCGGCTGCGCCGTGCGGTGGTGCCCGGCAGCTACCTGGTCCTCTCGCACCTGACGTACGGTGCTCGGACCGGCGGTACGAGCGGCCCGACGCCGGGGGACACCTTTGCGAAGCCGCGCAGTCGCGCCGCGGTGGAGGGCTTTTTCGCCGGTTTCGAGATGGTGCAACCGGGCCTGGTCGCCGTCGACCGGTGGCGCCCGGACGTGCCGGGTAACGGCCGCGACAACGAGGCGCTCGCGTGCATGCACGCGGGTATGGGGCGAAAGGAACAATGACCCGGTCGCGGCCGGCGAACGGTGGCGGTGTGGGATATTCGTACAATCTGGAGCTCCGGGCGTCAGGAAGGGCAGCACATGGAGCGGCCGAACTGGGCACCGGAAGGTGTCGACACGGAGCGGCCGAGTGCGGCACGGGTGTACGACTACGCCTTGGGCGGCTCGCACAACTTCGCCGTGGACCGTGAGCTGTTCCGGAAGCTGATCGAGACCGTGCCGGATCTCGCGGCACAGGCGCGCGCGAGCCGGGCCTTCCTCCGCCGGGCGGTACGCTTCTGCGTGGCCCAAGGGGTGTCGCAGTTCCTCGACATCGGCGCGGGCATCCCGACCCGGGGCAACGTGCACGAGATCGCGCCGGATGCCCGGGTGATGTATGTCGACACGGACCCGGTGGCGGTCGCGCACAGCCGCGCGATCCTGGCCGGCAACGAGCGGGTCGGGGTACTGCAGGAGGACTTCTGCCGGCCCGAAGAGATCCTCGGTCACCCGGACGTGTGCCGGTTGCTTGATCTTGACCAGCCCGTGGCGGTGCTCCTGGTGGCCATGCTGCACCTGATTCCCGACGAGGACGACCCGGCCGGCATCATCGCCCGGCTCCGGGACGGTATCGCGCCGGGTAGCTACCTGGTGATCTCCCACGGGACGGCGGAGAGCCGGCCGGAGGTGGCGACCGAGGGCGTCCAGGTGCTGCAACGGGGCAGGGTGGGCGCGACACTGCGGACCCGGGAACAGGTACAGCGGATGTTCACCGGCTTCGAACTTGTCGAGCCGGGGATCGTCTGGATACCGCAATGGCATCCGGACGAGCCGGCGGGCGCCGGCGACGACCCGGAGCAGTCGATCATGATCGCCGGTGTCGGACGCAAGACGTGATCAACGGGCCCGGCGATCCGTCTCCACCCCGCGCTGAAGATCTGCCGGGGCGCTGGGACTTCGCCCGGGCCTGGGCGCAGGCGCTGGACGGCACGAGCTATGTCCCGATGACCCACGCCGAGGTCGTGGAATTTCTGTACGGGCTTGCCGGGCAACTTGCCAGCGCCCTGCACGGACAGCCGTACGGCTACCAGATCGGAGCCAGCCTCGTCGCTGTCGGGTTCGACTCTCCCGAGGGGCTGGGCCGGTCGGTCGCGGTGATCCATGACCGCCTGATCTGCGACCTGGGCCTCGCCGACGACCGTTCGGTCGCCCTGCCGAACCTCCTGGAAACGCTGGTCACCGGATACAGCCGCGCACTGCGCGACCGCACCCTCAACGAACAGGAGGAGATCCGCCGTGCCGCGATCATGGCGCGGGAGCAGGCCCAACGGGCTCTGCAGGCCAGCGAGGCGCGCTTCCGCCACCAAGCGACGCACGACCCGCTCACCGGGCTGCCCAACCGGGCGCTGTTCGCGGACCGGCTCGACCAGATCTTCCTCGGTACGCCACCGGACGCCCGGCTCGGCGTGTGCTTCCTCGACCTGGACGGTTTCAAGGCGGTCAACGACAGCTTCGGCCACCACACCGGCGACCAGATGCTGGTCGCCGTCGCCGAGCGGCTGGCCGCGGTCGCGGCCGAGTCCGGGCACCTGATCGCCCGCCTGGGCGGTGACGAGTTCGTCATCCTGGTCGAGCAGACCACCTGCGCCGACGACGCGATCAAGGTCGCCGATCGGGTCCTCGGGGCGCTCGGCGCACCGGTCCGGGTCGACGGGCACCGGCTGTCCGTCTCGGCGAGCATCGGAATAGTGGAACGGCCGGCCGCCGGTACCGACCCGGCCGACGTGATGCGCGCCGCGGACATCACGCTGTACTGGGCCAAGGCCAACGGCAAGGCCCGGTGGGCGTTGTTCGACCCGAAACGCAACGCCCGGGACGTCGCCCGCTACAAGCTGTCCGCCGATCTGCCCGCCGCGCTGGACCGCGACGAATTCCTCCTCTACTACCAGCCGCTGGTCGATCTCGCCGACGGGACCATCCGCGGCCTGGAGGCGCTCGCCCGGTGGCGCCACCGGCAACTCGGCCTGCTCACCCCCGACCGCTTCATCGATCTGGCCGAGGACAGCGGGGCGATCGTCCCCCTCGGCGGCCGGCTGCTGGAGCTGGCCTGCCGGCAGGCCACGCGATGGCCCGGCCGCACCCCGACCGCGCCGTTCGTCAGCGTCAACCTGTCCGTCCGGCAGGTGCGCACCCCGGGGCTGGTCGCCGACGTTGCCGAGGTGCTGGATCGCAGCGGGCTGCCGCCGAGCCGACTCCAGCTGGAGATCACCGAAAGCGCGGCGATGGGTAGCGACGACGAGACGCTGCACACTCTCCAGGCGCTCGCCGACCTGGGGGTACGCCTGGCGATCGACGACTTCGGCACCGGTTACTCCAACCTTGCCTATCTGCGTGCGCTCCCGGTCGATGGGCTCAAACTCGCCGGCAGCTTCGTACAGGGACTCCGCTCGCCCGGCACGCCGGACGCGACCGACCAGGCGATCCTGACCACGCTGGTATCCCTCGGACGTACCCTCGGACTCACCATCACCGCCGAGGGCGTGGAGACCGCCATCCAGGCGCGGCGGCTGCGCGCGATCGGATGTGCCCTCGGCCAGGGTTGGTACTTCAGCCGTCCGCTACCCGATCACCGGCTGGAGCAGCTCATCAGCAGTGGTCCGGTGCGGAGCATGGAGGCGTGATGGAGGAACGGATCGTGGTGGCCGACCCGGTCGCCGACCCCCAGGGGTACCAGCGGGAGCTGCTGGCGTTGCTGAGCGGCCAGGATCCGGTCGAGGTACTCGGTGCGACCCCGGCAACCGCGCGGGAGTACACCGACGGGGTGCCCGACGAGGTGCTTGACCGGCGGCCGGAGCCGACCGAGTGGTCCGCCGCCGAGGTGCTCGGGCACCTCTGGGACGCCGAGATCGCCTTCTCGTTCCGGGCCCGGCTGATCCTGGCACAGGACACGCCACCACTCATCGGGTACGACCAGGACGCCTGGGCGAAGCTGGCGCGTCCCAGGTTCGGTGAGCTGCTGGAGGCGTTCAGCGCGCTGCGCCTGGCCAATCTCGTGCTGGTCCGGCAGACGCCGCAGCCGTTGTGGGACCGGTACGGCGTCCACTCCGAGCGTGGCGAGACCAGCTTCCGGCTACTGGTCGAGACCACGGCGGGTCATGACCGTGCCCACCTCAGGCAGCTCAGCCAGACCCTCGCGGCGGTGCGGGGCACCTGACAACGGCAGCCGCCGTCAACCGGAGGACGAACCGACAGCGGTCGCTACCGGCGTACCCGCCTCGACGGTACGGGAGACGGTGCAGAGCCGGTCGTGTGACATCTGTACCGCCCGGGGCAGCATTTCCCGGGCCGCGTCGCCGGCCTCGCCGGCCGGGAACGTGATGGTGAACTGGACCCTGAGGTTCTCCATCCGGTTGCCCCCGGTGTCGTCCCGGATCTTGTCGCCGGTGACCTCGATGAAGAACCCGGTCGGCTCGGCGCGCCGGCTGGTGACCAGGTCGACGTCGATCGCGGCGCAGCCGCCGATGGCGGCCAGGAGCAACTCCACCGGGGTGAAGCTGTCGTCCCCGCCTCGACCGATCGGCATCGAACCGCCCCGGACGTTGCGCACGAGGTATCGACCGAGGTCGGTGCGTTCGATGTCCACCGAACGGAGGGTGTCGTCAGTCATGACCGGAAACCTACCCCGGTATCCCCAGCAGGATTGACCGGTCAGGCGAGCGCCACCCGCCGGATGATGCCGTGCAGCGCCTGTTCGATCTCGGCGACCGGGCGCTCCGGGTTGAACACCAGCCAGTCGACGGCGACCACCAGTCCGGCGCCGAACAGCGCCGAGGAGGCGACCCGCACGTCCAGATCGGCCGGGAAGTCACCGGCGTCCACGCCGGCCTGGAGTACCCCGGCGATCACCGCGATCGCCTCCTCGCGCAGCAGCCGCAGGGTCTGCTGCCACTCCCGGTTGGTCCGCCACATCTCGGCGAGCAGAAGCTGGGCGAAGGCGCGGTACCGCTGGATGTACTCCAACTCGGTGCGGATCAGCGCGCCGATCGCCTCGCGGGGCGGCAATCCCCGGATCGCCGCCCGGTACTGCTCGGTGAGCAGTCCGATGCCGTGACGCAGCAACTCCTCGAAGAGCGCCGGCTTGGACGGGAAGTTGTAGTACACCGTTCCCTTGGCGACGCCAGCGCGCAGCGCGATGTCGTCCACGGTCGTCGACGTGTACCCCCGCTCGGCGATCAGGTCGACCGCCGCCTCGAACAGCTTCTGCCGGGTGTCCTCCCGGCGGCGGGTCCGCCCGTCCATCTGCCTTCCAACCCTCAGAACACCAGTTCCGGGTGCAGCGTACGCGGGCTGAGCCGGCGCGCCTTGCGGGCGGCCAGCACGGTCAGCCCGAACGCACCGGCCGCGAAGCCGGCCAGCACCAGGGACCCGGTGATGACGGTACCGGTCGAGCCGCCGTCGATCAGGTGTCGCAGCCCGTCGACGACGTACGACATCGGCAGGTACGGGTGGATGGCCTGGAAGAACCTGGGCGTGGTCTGCACCGGGTAGGTACCACCGGACGAGGTCAACTGGAGCATCAGCAGCGCCAGCGCGGCCAGCCGGCCGGCCGGCCCGAGCCGGGCACCGAGCCACTGCACCACCGCCGTGAAGGTGACCGCGGACAGCAGCAGGAAGCCCAGCGTGGCCACCGGGTGCACCGGGTGCAGCCCGAGCCCGAGGTGCAACACGGCGTACAGCAGGAGCGCCTGCACCACCCCGATGGCGGCGCCGGGCAACCAGCCGGCGAGTGCGACCCGCCGGGCCGGTGCGCCGGACAGGACGTGCCGGGGGGTGAGCGGGCGCAGCAACAGATACCCGATCATCGCGCCGACCCACAGGGCGAGGCTGACGAAGTACGGCGCGAAGCCCACCCCGTACGTGCCGGCCGGGTTGCGTACCTGCCGTTGCAGCTCCACCGGATCGCCGAGTACGCCGGCCCGGGCCGCGATCCCGTCCCGGTCGTACCCAGGGATCCGCCCGGCCCCGTCGCCCAGCCCGTCGGCCAGCCGGTCCGCGCCGGACTGGAGGTCGGCCAGGCCACCGGCCAGCCGGTGCGCTCCATCGTCCAATGTGGACAGCCCAGCGTCCAGCTGCCGGGCTCCGGTGGAGAGCCGGTAGAGCCCACCGGCGAGCTGTACCGCGCCCTGGTGCGCGGCGCTCGTCCCTTGGTGCAGCCGACCGGCCCCGCCGGCGAGGTCGTTCAGCCCGTCGGCGAACGCGTCCACCCGGGCCCGGGCGGCCGCGACGTCGTCGGCCAGGTGCGGCGCTTCGGCGGCCAGCTTCCGGGCGTCCGCCGCCACCTGCCGCAGCTCGGTCCGGAGCCGGTCGAAGCCGGCGGCGCGGATCCGGTCGCGTACCACCGTGGCTGCCTGGACCGCCGCGTCGGCCGCGGCGCGGGCGGCCTTGACCCGCGGGTCGCCCGCGAGCTCCGGGTGCGCGGCGACCAGCGCGTCCAGGTCGGCGCGCGCCGCGGTGGCCCGGCTCACCGCCTGGTCCGCCAGGCCGGACAGGGCATCGAGGTTCGCGGCGATCTGGTCCGCGCCGTCGGCGATCCGGGTGGCCGCGTCGGCGAGGGTCGGCCCGTTCGTGCGCAGCAACGGCTCGACCCGGTCGGCCGCGTTGTCCACCGTCGTGCGCAGCACCTGCCCGGCGGCGGCTGCCTGGGCGGTGCCGTCCGCGAGCTGAGCCGCCCCGGCGTCCACAGTGGACAGCCCGGTGGCCAGCCGGTCCGCTCCGGTGCTCGCGTCGGACAGCCCCGACCCGAGCTGGTCCGCGCCGCGCTTCGCCCGGTCGGCGCCGTCGGCGAGCTGGTCCGCGCCCGCCTTCGCCTCCGCGGCCGCGTCGGCGAGCCGCCCGGCGCCGCCGGCCGCGTCCTGCGTCCGCGCCTTCAGATCGGTGAAGCCGATCAGCATCCGGTCGAAGTAGCGCGCCGAGGCACTGTGCCCGGCCGCCGCGCGGATCTCCCCGAACGCGGTCCGGGCGAGCAGGCCGGAAAGGTAGTTGGCGGCGTCGTTGTCGACGACCTGCAGGCGGCCCCGGACCGGGGTGGCGGCCGGGTCGGGGTTCGCGGCCAGGTCGCGGGAGAAGTCGGGCGGGATGCGGAAGACCAGGTGGTACCGGCCGGACTCCAGCCCCTCGGTCGCGTCCCGCTGGTCGGTGATGTGCCAGCCGAAGACATGCCGGTCCAGCAGGGTGTCGGTGAGGTCGTTCCCGGCGTGCACGGTGCTGCCGTCCGGTGCCGACGCCTGCTGGTCCTCGTTCACCAGGGCGACCGGAATCTTGTCGAGGTTGCCGTACGGGTCCCAGAACGCGGCCAGGTAGAGCGCGCCGTACAGCAGCGGGATCACCGCGAGGACGACCAGTGCGGCGGCGGTCAGCCGGCCGCGCAGGAACCGGCGCAGTTCGAAACGGGCGAGTCGCATCAGTTGCCTTCCAGGGAGTACTCGGTCGCCTTCCCGGCCGCTTGGCGACAGCCGGTCAGCTCACGACAGGTGGCGAGGACCGTGTGGCCCTGCGCGGTCAGGTCGGTCAGGGCCTGCCAGAGCCAGGCGCGCTCCTCGGCGGACAGCCCGGTGTCGACGTCGTCGACGGCGAACAGGTCCGGCTCGCCGATCTCGGCCAACCGCAGCATGAGCCGCTGGCGCTGGTACGGCGTCAGGTCCCGGCCCAGGGTGTCCTCGTCCACCGGCAGGTCGGCGAGCAGCTCGCTGACCCGGTTCGCGGGCACGCCCCGGCCGCGCGGCCGGCGGCCGAGCAGCAACAACCGCTCCTGGACGTGCTCGGCGGCAGTCAGTCCGGGTTCCGGCTCGTTCAGCCCGGATACCAGACCGACGCCCGCGGTACAGGTCAACTGGTGGGTACCGGCGTTGGTCCGGAAGTAGCCGGCGAGGGCGAGCAGCAGCGAGGTACGCCCGCTGCCGGCCGGCCCGGTAAGCGCGACCAGCTCGCCCGGGGCGACCTCCAGGGTCACGTCCCGGAACACCCAGCCGCGCCGGGTCCGCAGGCCCAGCCCGTCGGCGGTGACTACCGAGGTCATCGACGCCTCCAATGTTGTACTGACTAGTCAGTCTAAAAACATTGCCGGACGTACGGCAACGCGAGCAGCTGTGGCCTCGCTAACAGCGCCTCAGCCGCCCGTCGGCGGGCCCCGGAGGGGTCAACGCCCGGCCAGCTCCACCCGGTACGGCGTACGCTCGCCGGGTGATCGTTCTGGACGACGCGGCGGTACGCCGGTCGATCTCTCCGGAGCTGGCCGTCGACGCGGTACGCCAGGCGCTGGCCGCCCAGCACGCCGGCCTGCTGGCCGCCCCGCCCCGGGTACGCGTCCCGCTGGACGCCGGCGAGCTGGTGTTCACCGCCGGACGGGTGGCCGGTGCCGGGTACGGGTTCCGGGTGTACGACACCGTGCCGACCGCCGGATCCGACCAGCTCACCGTGGTCTTCGACGATCACGGCGGGCAGGTGCTCGGGGTGGCCACCGGGACCTGGCTAGGCGACGCCCGTACCGGCGCGATCGGTGCGGTGGCCGTCGACCTGCTCGCCGACCCGGCCGCCGAGCGCTTCGCGGTGGTGGGCACCGGTGCCCAGGCGTGGAGCCAGCTCTGGGCGGTGCGTGCGGTACGCACCCCACGACAGGTACGCGTGTTCAGCCGGGATCCCGGGCGCCGGGCGCAGTTCGCCGAACGGTGCCGTGCCGAGCTGGGCCTGCCCGCCGAGGCGGCGCCGGACGCGCGGGCGGCGGTCGCCGGGGCCGACGTCGTGGTGCTCGCCACCCGCAGCGGCACACCCGTCATCGACGCCGCCTGGGTGAGCGCCGGCGCGCACGTGACCACGGTCGGCCCGAAGGAGGTCGGGCGGCACGAGTGCCCGGTAGAGCTCGCCGGCCGGGCCGGTGTGCTCGTCACCGACGCGCTGGCCCAGCTGGACGGGTACCCCCAGCCGTACTTCCTGACCGGTACGCCGCACCGGGAGCGGATGGTGTCCCTGGCCGCTGTCCAGGCTGGGGAGGTGGCCCGGCCGGTCGACCCGGAGGCGATCACGCTGTTCTGCTCGACCGGCCTGGCCGGCACCGAGGTCGCCCTCGCGGCGGCATTGTTCGCCCGAGCGGCGGACAGCTGACGAAAGCACCGGCGGTGTACGGTTTGCACACCGCCGTCTGCTGTGCGGCGCCCTCAACCGGTCGCAGGGGGAACGGTCATGTGGCGGATTCCCGCGGCTCGACGGGTCCGGACGGCATCCGGTGTATTGGCGACGGTCGTCGTGGTGGGCGGGCTGGTGCTGGTCGGCGCCAACGGCGGCTACCCGAGCACCCGGCCGCGGTTGCTTTCCGGTTCGGCGTGGCTCGCCTCCGCCCAGGTCGGCCAGCTGACCCTGCTCGACGGCTCTTCGGCCGAGGTGGCCGCGCAGGTCCAGATCGCCGCGCCCGGTAGCCGGTTGGACGTGGTTCAGCAGGGCGCCACCGGCTATGCGGTGAACCGTAGCGCCGGCACGCTGCGCCGGGTGGATGGCGCCACATTCGACGTGAGCCCGCAGGTCACCCCGATCGCCGAGGCGCGCGAGGGGTTGCAGGCATTCGCCGGTACCGATGCGTTGTATGCGCTGGACGCCCAGCGCGGCGTGCTGGTCAGCGCGGATCCCACCACGCTGGCCAACCGCGGCAACGCGGTGCCGCTGGCAACCCGGATCGAGGCGGGAGCGGCCACGTTGGACCCGGCCGGCCGGCTCTGGGTGCTGGACAACGCCACCGGCGACCTGATCTGGATCGACCGGGGTCAGCGGCACAGCCGGCGCGGCGCCGCGGCACCGGGCAGTGGGCAGTTGGTGCTGGCGAACGGCATACCGGTGGTGGTGGACGCGACGCGCCGGGTCGCGACCGCGCTGCGGCCGGACACCGGGGAGCCGGACGTCACGGTAGGGCTGGACCTGCGGCCGAACGACCGCATCCAGCTGGGCGGTTCGCCGCACGCCGCCCGGATCTACCTGGTCGCCGCGCGCGGCATCCTCGACATCTGCGATCTCGGCACGGCCACCTGTGGCACCGCGGTCCCGCTCGGTGCCACCGGTACCGCGGATCTCGGCACACCGGTGGAGGCCGGCGGCCGGCTGTTCGTCCCGGACTACGCGACCGGCAGGGTGTGGATCGTCGACCTGCACGACTCGCAGGTGGTGGCCAAGCCGCAGGTCCTCGACCCGAAGACGCAATTCCAACTGGTGACCCGTGATGGCGTGGTCTTCTTCAACGACCCCGAAAGTGAACACGCGGGTGTCATCCGGCTCGACGGGGGCATACACAAGATCCGCAAATACAACCCCAAGAACCCGACCAACGGCGTGACCGGCGGGCCCGGCGAGGCACCACCCTCGTCCGACGGGGCCGAGCCCGAGCCCGCGCCGCCCGCCCCGTCCGCGCCGTCCGCCCCGGACGACCACCCCGACCAGCCGGCCAAGCCGGACACGGTACGGATCTCCATGTCCCGGACCACCGCCCTGGTTGGCGAGGAGGTGACTGTCCAGGCCAGTCCGCGCCCGAGCAATGCGGTGTGGAGCTTCGGTGACGGACACACCGGAACCGGACCGGTCACCACCCACCACTGGGACGCGCCCCGGACCTACCAGATCAGTGTCCGGGCCACCTTCCCGAACGGCCACAGCGCCACCGCGTCCGTAACCATCCAGATCACCGCCCGGCCGCCCGCCCGACCACGACTCACCGTGTCGGTTCCGGGCACCGGCGGCACGGTGACCGGCGGCGGGCTCAACTGCCCGGGTAACTGCACCACACTCACCAACCCGGGCGCGACCGTGACACTCACCGCCAAGCCGGCCGCCGGCAACACCTTCGCCGGTTGGGCGGGCGCGTGCGACGGTACCGCCCTGACCTGTACGGTGACGATGGCCGCCGACCGGAGTGTGACGGCCAGTTTCCGGGGTAGTTCCGGGCCGCCGCCGCAACTCCGCGCGCCGGTGCTGATCAGTCCGGCCGACGGCACCAGGTTCGTGGAGACCTACCCGCGCACCACCACACTCAAGTGGCAGGCGGTACCGGGGGCGGCCACGTACCGCGTCGAGGTCCAATGCGACATGTGCGGTTCGACCCTGTGGACGCCCCGGATCAACGTCACCACCACGACCACCCAGTACACCTTCGGCTGGGTCGGCGCCCAGGCCGGCCGGTGGCGGATCACCGCCATCGCCTCGGACGGCACCCCGGGCCGCACCAGCGGATTCTGGATGTTCACCTACAACTGGAACGGCTCCGGGCCGGTCTGGCGGTTCCCGGCACCGGTACAGGTCAGCCCGCAGGACGGTGCGGTGTTCAACCGATACCCGCGCACCACCACCCTCACCTGGCGAGCGGTCAACTACGCGGTGAAGTACCGGGTCGAGGTGCAATGCGACACCTGCGGTTCGACGCCCTGGACGCCGTGGATCACCACCACCACGACCGCGACCAAGTACACCTTCAACTGGGTCGGCAAGAATTCCGGCCGGTGGCGGGTCACCGCCATCGGGGTGGACGGCACGGTGGGCTACAGCAGCCCCTTCTGGACCTTCACCTACACCGTGTGACCGTCGGCTGGTAACGTACTTACCTCATGGACCAGTGCTGGAAAGTCACCGTCGACCGTGACGTCTGCGTGGGCTCGGCCATGTGCACCTCCATCGCCCCGGAGCATTTCCGGCTCGACGACGGCAGATCCCGGCCCATCAACGAACTCATCGACGCCGATGACATCGTGGTGGACGCCGCCGAGTCCTGCCCGTCCGAGGCGATCGCCGTCCACGACACCACCGGTCGGCGACTCGCCCCCGAGCTGTCCTGACCGGGCTAGCTGGCGCTCGCTGCGCTCGCGCGGGTCATCCGCCCCTGGGCCGCCCTGTAGCCGACCGTCCGACTCAGTCGCTGCGCTCCCTCGCTCCCGGCCGGCTGCGGGCGCCGGCCGGATGACCGAGCTAGCTGGCGCTCGCTGCGCTCGCGGGCGGTCAGCTGTCGGCCAACCGGGGAGTGACCGGGCGTACGGTTGCCGGGTCTCCCGGGCGCCCTCCGCGCCGGTTGGCGTACTCGGGTATGCCCACGCAGGTGAACAGCAGCCCGTCCAGCGGCTCGCCGAGCAGGCCGGGCAGTTCCGAGTCGAGGAAGGTCATGCCGGAGGCGCCCGCGCCGAACGCATAGGCGGCGAGGTGCAGGCGGCCCTCGACGATACCGGCCGCGAGCTGGGCGCCGCGGTAGCCCCGGTCGTCCACCGTGGCCAGGTCGGCGGTCGACATCACCACGTACGACGCGTCACCGCCCAGGCCCTGGTCCAGGCAGATCCGCTGCAACTCGTCGCGCAGGTCGCCGGTGCGTACCGGACGGTCGAGCCGGGGCCAGCGGTACAGGCCGGGCTCCATCCCGTCCACTGCATGTACCGCGACGAACTGGGGATCCGGGCGGATCTCGGCGAGCCCGCGGACGGCGGCCGCGAGTGACCATTCGAAATCGCGGCGCGGCACGGCCGCGCCGCGCAGCAGGAGGCGGGTCGAGCCCCGGCGCAGGATGACCTCGTCGAGGGGCGCCGAGTCGGGTACCGGGCCGGCGAGGGGCGCCCCGTCGGGCCACGGCTCGCCGAGCCGCTCGCCGTCCCCGGCCCGCTGGGTCGCCGTGACCAGCGGGAACTCGAGCGGCTCGCGGTCGATGGTGCCGGCCACGGCCGGCCCGGTGGACCCCAGCGCCGGGGTGCCCTCACCGAGCGAGAGCAGCGCGACCGGAAACTCGTGTATGCCGTCGGCGCCGACCAGCCGTGCCACCCCGGCGTCCGGAAAGGTGGTACGCAGCAGGGCGGGCAGCCCGGCGGAGGTGGCGAGGGCCTGCTGCTGGGCGAGCAACGTACCGGCATCCCAGTAGATGTGCCGGTAACCGCGTTCGGAGTAGCGCCACCCGGTGCGCCACGGGACGCCGGTCACCACCAGGGTGCTCACCTCGCCCTCCGGTGCCGGCGCGACCCGCACGAGGGCATGCCCCACCGGGTCGTACCAGTGCACACCGTCCGGCAGGCCGGGTATACCGCGCGCCGCGAGGTAGACCTCGTAGGGGTAGCGGGCGCCGGCCGACCCGGCGGCGCGGAACAGGATGCGTCCCCGGGCCGGATGCTGGGTGGTCCGGACCACCCCGGCGGACAGATGCAGCAGGCGGGCCAGCGCGGGCAGGTCGAGCCCGGTCGGCGGGTGGTTGCCGGTGCCGGCGAGGACGGCCGTCGCGGAGGTCGGCACCGCAGGCAGGTCGCGGGAGAGCGGGGTCACCGGCAGCCCGGGCGGGTAGCACTTCACCGGCGGCGGCAACCGGTCCAGGTCGTTGGGCTGGAAATCCTGCCGGACGAGCGGGTCGTCCACCGGGTCCGTCCACTCCCGCTCAGGCTGGTAGGAGGTGAGCCGGTGGTACCTGCGCGCCGCCTCACCCGTCGACATCACGCCAGTATCCCCTAGGGGCGGGCCATCCGGAGAACTCCGGAACCGGTACGGGACACGGGTCCGTACAGTCGGGGCGTGGCACTCATCGAGATCAGGGGACTCACCAAGCGGTACCCCGCGGTGACCGCCCTCGACGCGCTCACCGTCGATGTCGAGTCCGGCATCGTCGGTCTGGTCGGGGCGAACGGCGCCGGCAAGTCCACGCTCATCAAGGTGCTGCTCGGACTCGTCCCGCCCACGGCCGGCGGGGTACGGGTACTCGGGCTGGATCCGGTAGCGGAGGGGGACGCGGTGCGGGCCCGGGTCGGCTACATGCCCGAGCACGACTGCCTGCCGCCCGACCTGGTCGCCGCCGAGTTCGTCACGCACCTGGCCCGGATCAGCGGCCTGCCCCGGGCCGCCGCACGCGAACGGGCCTCCGAGGCGCTGCGCCACGTCGGGCTCTACGAGGAGCGGTACCGGCAGATCGGCGGCTACTCGACCGGCATGAAGCAGCGGGTGAAGCTGGCCCAGGCGCTGGTACACGACCCGGATCTGCTGCTGCTCGACGAACCGACCAACGGCCTGGACCCGGCCGGTCGGGAAGCGATGCTGACCCTGATCCAGCGCATCGGCCGGGAGTTCAACATCTCCGTGGTGGTCTGCTCGCACCTGCTCGGCGAGGTGGAACGGATCTGCGACTGGCTGGTCGCCGTCGACGCCGGCCGGTTGCTGCGCGCCGACCGGGTCGCGGCGATGACGGTACAGCGTGACGTCCTCGCGATCGAGGTCGACGAGGGCACCGACCTCCTGGCCACCGAGCTGACCGAACTCGGGCTGCCGGTCCGCCGCGAGGGGCGGCTGCTGCTCGTACCGCTGGAGTCGGACGAGACCTACGACCTGATCCTCGGCGCCGTCGCCGCGCTCGACCTCCCGCTGCACCGGCTGGACCAGCGCCGGCACCGGGTCGCGGAACTCTTCACCGACCAGGAGGTGCTCGATGCCGCCCGTTGAGCCGGCGCCCGCCGGGATCATCCACGACATCGGATACCAGCGCTACACCGGCCCGAGGCTGGGTCGCCGGTACGCCACGGCCTCGCTGTACACGCACAGCCTGCGTACCGCGTTCGGACTCGGTCGCAGCGCGAAGGCCAAGGTGTTCCCGTGGATCGTGGTGGGGCTCGCCTTCACCGTCGCGGTCATCGCCGTGGTGGTGCGCTCCCAGACCGGCACCGTGTTCATCAGCTACCTCCAGTACCCGGACACGGTCGGCGTACCCCTGCTGCTGTTTCTGGCGGTCGTCGCGCCGGAGCTGGTCTCCCGGGATCTGCGTGCGCACGTCCTACCGCTGTATTTCTCCCGGCCCATCGGCCGGGACGACTACGCGCTGGCCAAGCTGGCGGCCATGGTCAGCGCGGCCTGGCTGCTGCTGGCCGGGCCGGAGCTGCTGATCCTGCTGGGCGGGATCTTCTCGCAGAAGGACGGCTGGCGGGGCGCCTGGCACGAGATCACCGACTTCCTCGGCGGCCTGGCCTACGCGGGCATCGAGACGATCGTGTTCGCCTCGGTCGCCCTGCTGGTCGCGTCGCTGGCCAGCCGGCGCGCGCTCGCGGCCGCCGCGATCGTCGGGGTGTTCCTGGTGACCGCCCCGGTGGTCGGCGTGCTGACCGTGTTCGGCGGCACCTGGCGCCGGGTCGCGCCGATGCTCAACCCGGTGACGCTGGTGGGTGGGGTGAAGACCGAGCTGTTCCATACCAAGGCAGGTCTGGATCTGGGGATCTACGGCCCGATGTACGTCGCGGTGGCCGCCTCCCTGGTGATCGTCTGCGGCACGCTGCTGGTGGCGCGGTACCGGAGGGTGGGGGCATGAGCACCGTCGAGCTGACCAACGCGTCCCGCTGGTACGGCAACGTGGTCGCGGTCAACGACGTCACGATGACGCTGGGCCCCGGGGTGACCGGCCTGCTCGGACCCAACGGCGCGGGCAAGACCACGCTGCTGCACATGATGTCCGGGTTCCTCGCGCCGTCGCAGGGCCAGGTGCTGGTGGACGGCCGACCGGCGTGGCGCAACCCCGACGTCTACCGCACCCTCGGGCTGGTCTCCGAGCGCGAGGCGGTGCATGGCTTCCTGACCGGCTGGGAGTTCGTGCTCGCCAGTGCCAGGCTGCACCGGTTGCCGGACCCGGCGGCGGCGGCCCGCCGGGCCATCGAGCTGGTGGAGATGCGCGAGGCGCAGGACCGGCGGATGCAGACCTTCTCCAAGGGCATGCGCCAGCGCATCCGGGTCGCCGCGGCGCTGGTGCACGAGCCGCGGATCCTGCTGCTGGACGAGCCGTTCAACGGGATGGACCCCCGGCAGCGGCTGCACATGATGGGCGTGCTGCACCGCCTGGGCGACACCGGGTACACCATCCTGTTCTCCTCGCACATCCTGGAGGAGGTTGAGGAGGTCTCCGGGACGGTACAGGTGATCGTGGCCGGCCGGCTCGCCGCGTCCGGCGACTACCGCACCATCCGCCGGCTGATGACCCACCGGCCGCACGTGTTCGCGATCCGATCCACCGACGACCGGCGGCTCGCCGTGGCACTCGTCGCCGAGGGCTCGGTGGCCGGGATCGACATCGGCAAGGCCGGACTCACCGTCCGGGCCGGCGACTACGGCGCGTTCACCCGGGCACTCCCGAAGGTCGCGCTCCGGGAGGGGGTACGGGTGCGCCAGCTCATCCCGTCCGACGAGTCGCTGGAAAGCGTCTTCTCCTACCTGGTGGCCTCATGAACATCACCGTCGCCTGGATCACCGCTCGGGCACTGCTCGGCCGGCGCCGGGTCCTGCTCCTGTTGCCCTTCCCGGTCCTGGTGATCGGGCTGACGCTGATCGCCCACGGGGTGCGCCCCGACGCCGTGGACCAGTGGGGCCCGGTGATCGTGGACGGCCTCGGCCTGGGCGTGATGCTGCCGGTGACCGCGCTGATCGTCGGTACCGCCGTGCTGGGCGCCGAGATCGAGGACGGCACGATCCTGCACATCCTGGCCAAGCCGCTGCCCCGGCGGCAGATCATCCTGGCCAAGTTCGCGGTCTCGGCCGCCGTCATCGGTACGGTCTCCGCGGTACCGATGTTCGTCGCCGGTCTGGTGGCCCAGTCCGCCCGCTTCGGGCTGGCCGTGGCCGTCGGATGCTTCGTCGCCGCGCTCGCGTACAGCGCCGTGTTCCTGGTGTTGAGCCTGCTCACCCGCCGGCCGGTGCTGATCGGGCTGGGCTACGTCCTGCTCTGGGAGGGGCTGCTCGGCAACCTGCTGGCCAGCACCCGGGTGCTGTCCATCCACCAGTACGCGCTGACCGTCGCCGCCCGGATCGCCCCGACCAGCCTGCTGCACAGCCACGTCGGGCTGCCGGTGGCGATCGTGATGAGCGCGGTCTTCGTGGTCGGCGGGACGATGCTCGCCATCGACCGGCTCCGCTCGTTCGCGGTGGCCGGGGAGACGAGTTAACGGCCGGCGTGTTGGACGGTGTCGGGCACACTGGAACGGTGCGGGACTGGTGGTTGTCGCTGTCGTTGCAGGTGCGACGGCGTGTCGTGGTGCTCGGGCTGGTGCTGCTGACCAGCCCGGTCTGGGCTGCCGGTGCGGCCCGGCCCGGCCCGCGTACCCCGCCTGCCCAGCCGATACCGCCGCAGGTGCTCGCCGAGATCATCGGTGGCCGGCCGGCCGGATACCCGGTCGGGGGGATCGACATCTCCAGCCACGATCACCAGGTCTTCGGGGTGCAGTGGCACGTCGAGGTCGCGGCCGGCAGCCAGTTCGTCTACGTCAAGGCCACCGAGGGCACGACGTACGTAAACCCGCACTTCGCGACCGACTACGCCACCGCCCGGGCCGCGCACCGCTACGTCGGTGCATACGTCTTCGCCCGTCCGGACCGGGGTGACCCGATCGGCCAGGCCGACCATTTCCTGCGCCACGCCAGGTTCACCCGGGACGCCCAGACCCTGGTGCCGTTCGTCGATCTGGAGTGGCCATACCCCGGCGTGCCCACCGGCCCGTGTTACAACCTGACCCCGGAGCAGATGCGGGCCTGGATCCACGCCTTCATCGGCCGCGTCGAGGCGGGCATCCACCGCAAGCCGATGATCTACACCAACGCGTACTGGTGGGACCCGTGTACCGGCAACGACGCGTCCTTCGGCGACTACCCGCTGGACATCGCGAACTACAGCAGGAAGCCGCCGAAGCTGCCGGCCGGCTGGCAGACGTTCACGCTGTGGCAGTACCGGCCGGGTGATCCGCACAAGCGGGGCGACCACGACAGGGACGTCGTCAACGGCGGGATCGCCGGTCTGTCCGCCCTGGCGTGGCCGCCCAGGGCCACCCGCTGAACTACGGGGCGGCGAGTGCTTCGGTCGGGGCGAGCCGGGCGGCCCGCCACGCCGGATACAGGCCGGCCGCGGCGCCGATCACCAGGGTGGCCGCCACCCCGCCGGCCGAGGCCCAGGCCGGTACCAGCGACGGCCAGTGCTGGTACGACGCGTATGCCGTGGTGACCGCGATACCGAGCAGCACCCCGCCAACCCCACCGAAACCGGCCAGCAGCAACGACTCCATGAGGAACTGCGATCGGATCTGCCCCCGGGTGGCGCCGAGGGAGCGGCGCAGTCCGATCTCGGCGCGCCGTTCGAGGACCGAGATCACCATGGTGTTCGCCACCCCCACGCCGCCGACGAGGAGGGCCACCGCGCCGAGCCCGAGCAGCAGCGCGCTGAGCGTGGCGTCGGCGGCCTGTCCGGCGGCGAGCGCGTCGGAGGGGCGGGACACGTTGACCTCGTTGGGGTGCTCCGGGTTGGCGGTGGCCGCGAGGACGGCCTGTACCGCGGTGACCGCGTCGTCGCGGGTACGGGTGTAGACCGTCGTCGGAAACCCGTCGAAGGACAGCAGGGACGAGGCGACCGGCCAGCCGATCAGCGCGGCGGTGTCCAGCTCGGGTGCCAGCGGTACCGGTGCCAGCACGCCCACCACGGTGAACCAGTGCCCGCCCAGCCACACCCGGACGGCCCGGGTGGCCGTACCGATGCCGAGCCGGGTCGCCGCCTTCGCGCCCAGTACGACGGCCGGGTACCGGTCGGTGGCCGGGTTGAGCCACGTGCCGCTGGCTACCGTGGCCCCGACCGTACCGAGCAGGTCGTCCCGCGCGGCCAGCACCGCGAGGCTGCCGGTCTCCACCGAGGACATCCGGTCGTTGCGGTACACGTGCGCGCCGCTGACGTACCCGGTCGCGGTCGCCGAGGTCACCGGCCCGATCCGGCTGATCATCGCGACCGACTCGGTGGGCAGGTGCGACGCGTCGCCGAAGATCGACTGTCCGGGCGCCACCCGCAACAGGTTGGTACCGAACGCGGCCAGCTGCCGGTTGAGGTCCTCGCGGCTGGAGGTGGCGATGCCGACCACCGAGATCATCGCGGCGATGCCGATCGCGATGCCCAGCGCGGACAGCACCGCCCGCAGCGGCCTGGTGCGCAGCCCGGTCGCCCCGACCCGGGCCACGTCGGACGGCCGTAACCGTTGGGGCGTCAGGGTTTTCACGAGACCACCCGCCCGTCGCGCATCTCCACCCGCCGGGGCAGGCCGGCGGCGATGTCCCGGTCGTGGGTGATCACCACCACGGTGGTACCGCCGGCGTTGAGGTCCCGCAGGAGCTCGATGACGCCGGTACCGGAGGCGGAGTCCAGGTTGCCGGTCGGCTCGTCGGCCAGCACGAGCTCGGGCTCGCCGACGACCGCCCGGGCGATGGCGACCCGCTGCTGCTCGCCACCGGACAGCTGGTGCGGCCGGTGGTGCAGCCGGTGGGCCAGGCCGACCCGGTCCAGCGCGGCCATCGCCCGGCGGCGCCGCTCCCGGATGCCGACCCCCCGGTACAGCAGGCCGTCGGCCACGTTGTCCACCGCCGGTACCCCGGCCGCGAGGTGGAACTGCTGGAAGACGAAGCCGACGGTACCGGCGCGCAGCGCGGACAGCTGCCGGTCGGAGAGCCGTCCTACCTGGTAACCGGCGATCCGGATCTCGCCGCTCGACGGGCGGTCGAGGGTACCGATCACGTGCAGCATGGTGGACTTGCCCGAGCCGGACGGCCCGACGACGCCGACCAGCTCCCCGTATCCGATGGACAGCGACACCCCGTCGAGCGCCCGTACCCCGCCGGGGTATGCCCTGGTGACCTCGACCAGTTCGACGACCGCGCTCACTTCGGTACCCCCACAACGGTTCCGGGCTTAATGTCCGGGCCGCTGATCTCCACCCGTCCGTTCGCGAACATCCCGGTCTGGACCGCCGCGTACCGGGTCGTCGAACCGGTGACGATCTGCACCCCGTACCCACCCTCGGCGAGCGCGACCAGCGCCGCCACCGGTACGGTCAGCACGTTCTCGGCCTTCGCCGACACCAGGGTGACATCCACCGGCGCCTGGTCCAGGGTGCCGAGCCCGGACTGGTCGGTCAGGCTGACGGTGACGTCGATGGTGGCCGCGTTGCCCTGGCTGCCCGCCGTCGCCACGCTGCCAATCCCCGATACGGTGCCGTTCACGGCTTTCCCGTCTGGCAGTGTCACGGTCGCGGATCCCCCGTTCTTGACCAGGTCCTGCTTGGCGACGTCGAGCGCGATCGTGACGACCCGCGTGGTGTTGGTGTAGGTCAGCAACGGACCGCCCGCCTGGTCGCCGAGCGCGGCCCGGACGGTGGCGATCCGGATCGCGCCGGGCGCCAGGACCACCGCGGCCGGGTCGACGACACCGGTCTCGGCCAGCCCGAGGTCGTGCTGCCATCGCTTGACGGCGCTGGCGGTCGAGCCGGTGTACTGCTCGTCGACGGTGAACCCGGTGTAGCCGAGCGCGGCGAGGTTCTGCTCGACCTCTTTGACGTCGGGGCCGTTGTCCACGCCGGACCGCAGCGTCCGGTACAGCGGGAGAGCGCCGTACCACAACGGTACGGGCAGGTTGTCCGCGCGGTACACGGACTGTCCACGTTGGACAGCCGTACCGGTGGCGGGAAGCCAGGTGAGCGTACCGTGGCCGTGCCCGGTGACGGTCACCTGGCTGCCGTACCCCAGGGTGCCGTTGACCCGTACCGTCTGGGTCAGCGTCATCCGGGTAACCGGCGTGGTCGCCGGCGGCGCATCGGTCGCCGCCGCCGGCTGGTTGCTGGTACCCCCGAATCCGGCCGCGGCCACGGCGGTGGCCGCGGTGATCAGTGCCACCCCGCCGGCGACGGCGGTGATGCGCAGTGCCCGTCTCACCTGCCACCTCCGTTTGCGGTTTCGGTCTTGACGTTGCCGGGCAGCTTGCCCTGGCACGCCTCCATGGCCGCCTTGAAGGCCGGGTCATCCGGGCTGATCCCGGGGTCACCGTCGCCGCCGGTGCCCTTGTGCACCTGCATCCCGCCGCCGTTCGGGTCCGGGTCGGGAATGTCGACGCCGTGGTCGCGCATGCACTTGGCGAACTCCCGCGCCTGCTCCAGTTGCTGCGGGTTGGGCGAGGACAGCTTGCCGGCGGGCAGGTACTTCTGGCACGCCTGCAGCGCGGCTTCCACCTTGCTGCCGGCGGAGGCCTGGATCCGGACGCCCCCGCCGCCCGATTGCCCGGTGTCCGGGTCCGGCACGTCCACGCCGTGCTCCCGCATGCACTGGGTGAACTGGCGCTGCGCCTCCTCGGGGTCGACCGAGGCGGTCGGCGAGGCGCTCGCGCCATGGGCGCCGCCGCCGGCCGTGGCCACTCCGGGGTGGTGCGACGAACCGCGGCAGCCGGCGAGGCCGAGGACAGCCGCGAGGAGTACGGTTCCTACCGCTCTTCGCATGATCACTCCATTCCAGTCGTGCTCCGCCCGCCAGTACAGGACGAGCCGCGTCAACCGGGCGTAACCGTCGGCGTTAACGCCGCCGTTACAGCCGGGCGCGCGACGATAGGACGGTGCGGGTGCTGGTGGTCGAGGATGAGCCGCTGATCGCCGACGCGGTGGCCGAGTGGCTGCGCCGGGAGGCGTTCGCGGTCGACGTGGCGTATGACGGGGACGCGGCGCTGGAACGGCTGGGCGTCAACGAGTACGACGTCCTCGTGCTCGACCGGGACCTGCCGGGCATCTCCGGCGACGAGGTGTGCCAGGCGGTGGTGGACTCCGGCGCGTACACCCGGATCCTGATGTTGACCGCCGCGGCGGCGGTCCGGGACCGGGTGGCCGGACTGCGCCTGGGCGCCGACGACTATCTGATCAAGCCGTTCGCGTTCGTGGAACTCTCCGCCCGGGTGCACGCGCTGCTGCGCCGTACCCGGCCGGCTGATCCACCGGTGCTGGAGCATGCCGGGATCCGGCTCGATCCGGCGCGCCGTGAGGTTTACCGGGATGGACGCTACATCGCCTTGTCCCGTAAGGAGTTCGCCCTCCTCACCGAGCTGCTCCGGTCCGCCGGCACCGTGGTGTCCGCCGAGGAGCTGCTGGAGCGGGCCTGGGACGAGCACATCGACCCGTTCACCAACGTGGTCCGGGTGACCATCATGAAGCTGCGCCGCAAGCTCGGCGAACCGCAGCTGATCGAGACCATACCGGGAGTGGGGTACCGGCTGACATGAGACGCTTGACGATCCGGGTGCGGCTGACCGTGCTGTACGGCGGCCTGTTCCTGTTGGCCGGCATCATCCTGCTTGGCGTCACCTATCTGCTGGCGAAGCAGCGCATGGACGCGACCTCGCCCAAGCCGGCCGGCATCGTCGCGGTCAACGCGCCCGGCATGAGCGGCCTCGACGCACCGGACACCAGGTTGAGGTTGGCCGACGCCAAGGTGACCTTCGCGGACGGGCGTACCCTCCCGGTCGATCAGGCGATCACGGAGATGAACAGGGAGCAGGAGCGGCTGCGCCAGAACGCCCTCAACTCGATGCTGACCCAGGGCGGTATCGCGCTGGTGGTCGTCGGGGCGGCCGCGTTCGGGTTCGGCTGGCTGATCGCCGAGCGGGCTTTGCGGCCGGTACACGAGATCACCGCGACGGCACGGCGGGTGGCCGCCGCCGCGAACGCGAACCGCGGCCTGCACGAGCGGATCGCGCTGACCGGTCCACGCGACGAGATCAAGGAACTCGCCGATACCTTCGACGACATGCTGGAACGGCTGGACCGTTCGTTCGACGGGCAGCGGCGGTTCGTCGCGAACGCCTCGCACGAGCTGCGTACCCCGCTTGCCATCAACCGGGCGCTGGTCGAGGTCGCGGTGACCCGCCCGGAGGCCAGCCCGGACGCGCGGCAGCTGGGCGAGACGTTGCTCGGCGTCAACGCCCGGCACGAGCGGCTCATCGACGGGCTGCTCACCCTGGCCGACAGCGAGAACGAGGTCACCGAGCGGTCCGCTGTGGATCTTCGGGACGTGGCGACGCACGTCCTCGACCACTGTGCGTCGAACGGGTTGACCGTGCGGCGGGAGCTGTCGTCGGCGCCGACCGAGGGTGACCCGGTGCTCCTGGAGCGGTTGGTACACAACCTCGTCGAGAACGCGGTGCGGCACAACCAGCCGGGCGGTTGGCTCCGCGTCGCCTCGGGCGTGGTGGCCGGCCGGGCCACGTTGACCGTGACGAACACCGGGCCGGCCGTCGCGCCCTACGACATCGACACGATCTTCCAACCGTTCCGGCGCCTCTCCGGCGACCGGGTGCGCTCCGACCGCGGCTTCGGGCTCGGCCTGTCCATCGTCCGGGCGGTCGCCCACGCGCACGGCGGAGAGGTGAGCGCCGCGCCCCGTATCGGCGGCGGGCTGACCGTCACCGTGGCGCTGCCGGCACGAGGATGACGTGAACGTCATCGCCCATCGCCCGGCACCGCGGGAACGCTCAGGCCGCCTGGGCGACCGGCACCCGCGCGGACGTGCCGAACCAGTGAACGTGATCGGCGTCCGGCCGGGTGGGGCGGAACGCCTCGTCGACCACTTCGCGGGCCCACCGCATCCGCGCGACCGCGAGCTCCGGATGATCGCCGAACTCCTGCGCCACCCGCGCGGCGCACCCCCGGCTGCCCAACTCGCGCACCGCCCGGGCTATCGCCTGCTGGACCTGCCCCGTGCTGGGATTGTCCGACCGCTGCAACGCCGACACGAACAGCGCCTCGGACCGAACCGCCCTGATGCTTAGCTGATGCATCGTGGCCTCCTCACCGCCCGATACCCGCACTACACCACCGGGGTACGACATTTTCCGCCCCCTACCTGTACGTCGAAGACGACGGGTCGGAAAACGACAGCGGGAGTGATGTCGTTTCGGGTCGGGGCTTCTTCGGGCTGGCGCTGGGCGCCGCCGCCGGGCCTCACTCGACGCGGTGTAGCTGGACACCGCGTCGAGTGAGGTCGGTCTCTCAGCTGGTACGTCGTTTGGTGGCGTGCTGGTCGGCGAAGTCCCAGATGGCCGCGAGGGCAGGGGCGGGCGTCTCGATCTGCGGCAGGTGGCCGGCCTCGTAGAGGGGCTGGTAGCGCGCGCCAGGGATGGCCGCCGCATACGCCTGTCCGTAGTCGGGGTCGACGACGCGGTCGCTCTGACCCCAGAGGACGAGCGTGGGGACGCTGACTTCGGCGAGCCGGCCGGCGAGGGTCGGGTCGGTCATGTCCCGGCCGGCGTAGACGGCGATGGCCTGCCGGTTGCCGAACATGATCGCCTTCTGGGCGTCGCTGAAGCTGGCGGGGTCCAGCCGGAACCGGGCCGGGTCGTGGTAGGACAGGTCGGTCAGCTCGTCCAGGGAGAGCGAGAAGAAGTCGGCGACCGGGTGACCCGGAACGACGATGCCGGCCCCGTTCATGATGACGACGCTGGCCACCCGGTCGCTGCCCAGCAGCGCGATCTCGGCGGCGACCCAACCGCCGATGGAGTTGCCGACGACCGTGACGTCGCGCAGGTCGAGCTGGTCGAGCAGGGCGACGTAGAGGTCGGCCAGCCCGCGGACGTCGGCGAGGTCCTCGGGGCGGCCCGTGCCGTTGAAGCCGGGGTGGGTCGGCACGAGGACATGGGCCGGCCGGTGCTCGGCCAGGTACGAGGCGAACGGCCGGACGGAGACAGGGCCGGCGCCGCCGTGCAGCAGCAGGAACGGTTGACCGGTACCGACCTCGTCGACGGTGAGTTCGACCGGGGTGGTGGAGCCGGCGCGGGTGACGGTGTACGTGGTGGACATGACGTTCTCCTTCAGGTGATCTGTGCGGTTGGGGTTGGCGTGGACCGGTTCAGGCGGCGTTGCCACGGCGGACCAGCAGTGCGGCGGTGGCGACGGCGACGGCGGCGAGCAGGACGCTGACCACGGTGGCGGTGCTGGCGATGGCGGCGGGGAAGAGGCTGCCGGCGCGCAGGCGGCTGGTGAGTACGGCGCCGAGGACCGCGGGGCCGAGCGCGGCCCCGGTCTGGCGCAGGGCGTTGTTCGCCGCTCCGGCGATCGCGGCCAGTGATCCGGGGACCGACTCGACCGCGACCGCGGAGCAGGTCGCCATGACCGCGCCGCTGCCGGCACCCAGGACTGCGAGCCGCCAGGCCAGGTCGGCCAAGGTGGTCGTCGCGGTCAGGCCGGTGAGCGAGCCGGCGCCGGCGGCGGCGACCAGCAGCCCGGTGACGAGGACCGCGCGCGGGGAGTGGCGCCGCCGCAACGGGGCGGCCGCGACGCTGCCTGCGGCGTTCGCCGCGAAGAGGATCCCCAGCCGGGTCGCGGTGCCCAGGTCGCCGGCGCCCGACGAGGAGAAGTAGAGGCTGAGCACGAACACCATGCCGACCACGCAGAACAGCACACTCATCGCGGCGATCCCGGCGGCCGCGAACGCGCCGGACGCGAACAGCTCCGGCCGCAGCAGCGGGGACGCCGAACGCCGCTCCACGGCGATGAAACCGGTGAGGCCGACGACCGCGACAGCGGTACCGGCCAGACTCGGCACGCTCGTCCAGCCGGCCGCGCCGCCCTCGATGACCGCTGTGATGAGCCCGGCGATGCCGGCCGCGCCGGTGATCTGACCGGGCAGGTCCAGCCCCGGGCGGGCCGCACTCGTCGGCGCGGCCGCATACCGGCCGAGCCACCCGACCGCACCGACGACGACGGCGACGATCGGGAAGTACCACGCGTAGCTGGTCCGTTCGCTGACCGCGCCGGCGAGGAACGGGCCGGCGCCGAGCCCGGCCACGACGGCCGCGGCCCACAGGCTGATCGCGCGGGTGCGGGCCCGGGCGTCGGCGGCGGTCGCCGAGAGCAGGGCGAGGGTCGAGGACATCACCGCCCCGGCGCCGATACCGCAGACCGCCTGCGCGGCCCACAGCAGGCGTACGCCAGGCAGTCCACCGATCTCGGCCGACCCGAAGCCGAGCACCGACCCGGCGACAGCCAGCGCCAGCCCGGCGCGGGCGACGCGGCGCGGGCCGCAGCGGCTGGCGAGTATGCCGGCGGAGAGCACGACAACGGCGAGCGGCAGGACGAACGCCACCGCGAGCCACTGTAGGTCTCTGGTGGCTGCGCCGGTGGCCGCGGCGATCCGGCCGAGGATCCCGTTGACGCCGGAGAAGGGCAGATAGGACACGAGCATTGCCAGGCAGGCGAACGGCACCGTCCACGGTGTCGAGGTCGCGGGGGTGGTGCTGCGCTCTGGTACCGAGGTGGCCGTCGTCGTCATATCAGGAACCTTAGACCAGGAACCTGATATACGCAACCTTGGATCAGCATGTTGTCCTTGCGGTACGCTCCAGCCATGGCTCGTTCCGTCCAAGAGGTCGGGTTGTCCGTCAAGCGCGTCCAGCACCGCCACCACCGCGCGCTGACCGCCGCGCTCACCGACCTGGGGGTATCCCTGGTGCAGTGGGACACGCTGCGCCACCTGCACGAGCACCCGGACGCGTCACTGCACCAACTGGCGCAACTGACATTCCAGACCGACCAGTCGTTCGGCACGCTCGCCGCGCGGATGGTCGATCGCGGGCTCATCGAGCGCGTACCCGCACCGGGACGGGCGATCCGGCACCGGGTGACCGAGCGGGGCGACAAGGTCCGCAGGGAGGGCGACCGGCGGGTCGCCGCGGTACTCGAACGCTCCTTCGCCGGCCTCAGCCAGCATCAGCTCGACCAACTCGGCGCCCTGCTGGAACTCGTCCTGCGGGAGCCGCTGGCCGGGCATCGGCGGGCATCGACGGCTGAGGAGGTCCGGGGCCGGACATCGCAACCGTGATCGAGGGTCATCGAAGGGTTTTCATGTTCTCCCTTCCGTTATATACACGGGTGCATCGGTGACTACCCGTCGCTGTTTGCTATGGGGAGGAAGCAGTGAATGCACTCCGACGTTCTCTCGCGGTGGGCGTGACGCTCACGGTGGGAGCGATGGTGGTCGTGGCCACCACGTCAGCGAGAGCTGCCGTGGTGCCGAACCCGCCCACCTCTCCCGGTGCGGCGCCCGCACTCGCGGCCCAGAAGGCCACCGAGCTCGTCGCCAGCCGTCCGGCTTACCTGAAGGCCAGCCCGAACGACGCGTTCGTGCAGGGCAGAGTGATCTCCTCCGGATCGACTCAGTACGTCCCGTACGAGCGGACCTACCGCGGCCTACGGGTCCTCGGCGGCGACTTCGTTCTGGTCCTCAACAACGCCGGCCAACTCGTCTTCAACTCGGTCGCGCTGGCGCAGCCGGTCGGCAACCTGTCCACCACCCCGACCTTGACCAGCGCCCAGGCCGAGTCGACCGCCAAGCAGCAACTGCGTACCGTCAGCCGGGTCGAGGGTACCCAGCTCGTGGTGAACGCCCTCGGCGCCGCCCCACGGCTGGCGTGGGAGTCCACAGTGGACGGTGTGGGCCCGGACGGCGTGAGCCGGTTGACCGTGGATGTGGACGCGATCACCGGTAAGGTCCTGCGGACCCAGGAACACGTGGTGGACGGCACCGGTACCGCGGCGTGGAACGGCCCGAACCCGGTCAGCCTCAACACTGTCCAGTCCGGCGGTACGTTCTTCATGCGCGATCCGACCGTCACCAACCTCAGCTGCCAGGACTCCGCCAACAACACCACGTTCAGCGGTCCGGATGACGTGTGGGGCAACGGCAACGCGACCAGCCGGGAGACCGGTTGCGTGGACGCGCTGTTCGGGGCGCAGACCGAGGTCCGGATGCTGTCGCAGTGGCTGGGCCGCAACGCGATGGACGGCAACGGTGGTGCCTGGCCGATCCGGGTGGGCCTCAACCAGGTCAACGCGTTCTACGACGGCACTCAGGTGCAGATCGGGCACAACAACGCCGGCCAGTGGATCGGCTCGATCGATGTGATCGCGCACGAGATGGGCCACGGCATCGACGACCACACCCCGGGCGGCATCTCCGGCGCTGGTACCCAGGAGTTCATCGCCGACACGTTCGGCGCATCGAGCGAATGGTTCGCCAACGAGCCGTCGCCGTACGACAATCCGGACTTCCTGGTCGGCGAGAAGGTCAACCTCACCGGCAACGGCCCGATCCGGAACATGTACAACCCGGGCCTGCTCGGGGACCCGAACTGCTACTCGTCCTCGATTCCGAGTACCGAGGTACACGCCGCGGCCGGCCCCGGCAACCACTGGTTCTACCTGCTCGCCGAGGGCACCAACCCGACCAACGGGCAGCCCACCAGCCCGACCTGCAACGGCTCAACGGTCGTCGGCCTCGGCATCCAGAACGCCATCAAGATTCTCTACAACGCCATGCTGATGAAGACCACGAGCAGTTCGTACCTGAAGTACCGGACCTGGACGCTGCAGGCCGCGAAGAACCTGTTCCCGGGTAGCTGCACGCAGTTCAACACGGTCAAGGCGGCCTGGGACGCGGTCAGCGTTCCCGCCCAGACCGGCGACCCGACCTGCACCGGTGGTACCACGCTGTCGCTGGTCAACCCGGGCAGCCAGACCGGAACCGTCGGTACCTCGACCAGCCTCACCCTGTCCGCCTCCGGCGGAACGACCCCTTACACCTTCTCCGCCACCGGACTGCCGCCCGGCCTGTCGATCAACTCGTCGACCGGCGTCATCTCCGGTACCCCGACCACGGCCGGCACCTTCTCGGTGACCGCCACGGTCGCGGACAGCGCAAGTCACACCGCCAGCCAGACCTTCAACTGGACCATCAACCCGACCGGATCCTGCGCCAGCCCCGGCCAGAAGCTCGGCAACCCCGGCTTCGAGTCCGGCAACACCGTCTGGTCGGCAACCGCTGGCGTGATCGGCCAGTGGGGCTCCAGCGGCCAGCCGCCCCACTCCGGCACCTGGAACGCCTGGCTTGACGGGTACGGCACCACCCACACCGACACCCTGTCCCAGTCGGTGACGCTGCCAGCCGGCTGCTCCAGCTACACGCTGACCTTCTGGCTGCACATCGACTCGTCCGAGACGACCACCTCGATCCAGTACGACAAGCTCACCGTGCAGGTCGGCGCTACCACCCTGGCCACCTATTCCAACCTGAACAAGGCCAGCGGGTACAGCCAGAAGTCCTTCAACGTGTCGGCGTTCGCCGGCCAGACGGTGACCCTCAAGTTCACCGGTACCGAAGACTTCTCACTGCAGACGTCCTTCGTCATTGACGACACCGCACTGACCGTGTCCTGACCCGTACCTCCGCCAAAGGGGCCGGTGGCCACCCGATACCGATCGGGTGGCCACCGGCCCGCGGTTCAGGTACGCCGCGCAGGGGCTGCCGGGCTCGCCGCCGCCGCCCTGCTCGGCACCGGGTACCACCGGCACCGCCTGGTATCCGGCCGGTATGAGAACGTCTAACCATGGTGGACGTCGCGGGCGACCCGGGGCCGAAGGAGCGGGCGGCGTACCGGCGATCGACGGGGTCGGCACGGGGCGAGGCGCGGCGCCGGGAGCTGCTTGACCGGGTCACCGACGACCTGGCGGTCAACGGTCTGGTGGACTTCTCGCTCCGGCGGGCCGCGCGGGCGGCCGGTACCACGCACAAGGTGCTGCTCTACTACTTCGACAGCGCCGAGGACCTGCTCACCCAGGCGATCCACAAGCTGCGGGACAGGCGGATCGACAAGGGGTTGGCCGCCGCCACCCGGCCGGACCGGCAGACGCTGGCGGCTCGGGTACGCGCGGTGTGGCCGGCCCTCGTGGGTGAGGAGTCGAGGGTACTCGACCAGGCCATCGGCCTGATGATGTACGACCCGGTGCGGTACGCCGAACTCGGCAAGGGCGCGTCGCAGCAGTACCTGCCCGGGTTGCTGTCCATCCTTCCGCCGGACTGGTCCGACCGGCGCAAGCTCGAGGTCGCCGAGATGATCCTGGCGGTTCTGCGCGGTTTCCTCGTCGACTGGCTGACCAGCGGGGAGACCGCCGGGGTCGAGGCCGGGTTCGAGGCGCTGGTCCGCGCGCTGGAACGGGAGGAGGACGCACCCGGATAAGCGGGTGGACAGCTATGTGAACCACGTGGTTCACTTGTTGTCATGAGGGAGATCGAGCTGTCCGTCGGGACCATCGAGTACGAGGACACCGGGGGCGATGGTCACACTGTCGTGCTGTTGCACGGGTTGATGATGGACGCCTCGCTGTGGGACGCGGTGATCGCCGACCTGTCCGTCGATCACCGGTGTGTGGTACCGACTCTGCCGCTCGGCGCGCATCGTCACCCGGTGCGCGGCGACGCCGACCTGTCACTGCGCGGGATCGCCCGGCTGGTCGCCGAGCTCCTCGACCGCCTCGATCTGCGGGACGTCACCCTCGTCGGCAACGACACCGGCGGCGCGCTGGTCCAGCTGCTGCTGTGCGAGGGTGCCGCAGCCCGGGTCGGGCGGGTGGTGCTCGCCTCGTGCGAGGCGTTCGACAACTTCCCGCCCGGGCTGACCGGTCGGACTCTCGTGCTCACCGGCAAGCTCCCGCCCCGGCTGTTCGGGTTGTTCATGCAGCAGATGCGCCTTCGGGCGGTCCGGCGGCTGCCGATCGCGTTCGGGTGGTTGACCCGGCGGGGCGACCCGGCCACCGCCCGGTGGATGCGGCCGGTCATGCGGCAGCCGGCGATCCGCCGCGACGCCTTACGGATGCTGCGGGCGGCGGGGGCGGACAAGCACCTCCTGCTGGAGGCGGCGAAAAGCCTGCCGGGCTTCGACCACCCCGCCCTCGTGGTCTGGGCGAGCGAGGACCGGGTGATGCCACCCGAACACGGCCGGCGCCTGGCCGAGCTGTTCCCGCACGGGAAGCTGGTCGAGGTGGAAGACAGTTACACGCTCATCCCGCTGGACCGGCCGGCGAGATTCGCACAGCTCGTCCGCGAATTCACCCACAAGGCGAATCCGCCGGTACGGCAACGGGAGACGCCGTAGGCCGTCCGCGACCTGCGCCGGTGACGGCTACCGCAGGGCCTGCGCCGCGGCGTCCCAGTTTGTGTGCAGCCGGTCGAGGTAGGACTGGGCCACCGGGCCGGGCCTGCCACCCTTGGCGAACGCCGTCATGCTGCCCGGGCCGGCGTTGTAGCCCAGGGCAAGTAGTTCGTCCCTGGTGTACCGGGCGGGCCAGCTCGCCGGAAGCTGGGCGGCCAGATCATGCAGGTACCAGGCGGCGGCCTCGATCGCGAGGTCCGGATCATCCGGCAGCTCCGGCCAGTCGCGATCGGCGAAATCGCGCCCGCGCCTGGTGTCCTCGAAGGTGGCCCGGTGCATGTTGGCCACCCCGAACGCGGCGTCCGGATCGACCTTCTGCCAGGCGCGCTCCAGGTCCGGGTCATGTGGCTTGTACGACTCGTTGTACAGGATCGCCATCAGCAGCTGCGCGCTGATGCCGGCCTGGCCGGCGTACCGGCGTACCGGCGTACCTGCGGGGCGAAGCGGGCTGTACTCGCGGACGGGGCCGGGCTGGCCGAGGCGGTCAGTGCGGGTGCCACCGTGGCGGTCGGCGGCGCGGCGGAGGAGTGGGCGCACTTACCGGCCGCCAGGAACAGCAGCGCCAGCACGGCCAGCGCGCCCACTCTCCTCATCCGGACAACGCTACTCAGTACGGAGTCAGCTCAGTACCGAGTCAGCTCAGTAGGGGGTCAGCCCGTATCCCAATGGGAACAGCGGCGCCTTGCCGTCGCCGTTGTTGATCGGTTCATCGCTGACCGCGCTCGGCCAGGTCACCGGGAGCTTGCCGGTGAAGCCGGCACCGAACAGCACGTCGGTGACGCCCGCGCCCTCGGTTCCGGGCAGCCACCCCGCCACGAACGCGCCCGCCTTCGGCAGCTGGTCCGCGATGACGACTGGGCGTCCGGAGTACAGGATCGCGATGCACGTCGTGACGCGCGCGCAGATGTCGCTGAGTTGGCTGGAGTTGTCGCTGCCGAACGACAGGGTCGAGGAGTCGCCCTTCCCTTCGGCGTACGGCGTCTCGCCGCCGACCCAGATGCCGATGTCACCGGAGTAGTGGCTCTTCGTCTTCGTACCGACATTCTGGATCGTGACGTTCGTACCGGCTGTGGCCTGCTGGAGCGCTTGCCAGAACGTGGTGCCGGTCGTGGTGTTACCGCTGCCGCCCTGCCAGCTGATCGACCAACCGCCCAGCTGGTATCCGAGATTGTCCACGGACTTCCCGCCGACGACGATCTTGTATGTCCCGGTCCTGGACAGCGGCAGGACACCGTTGTTCTTGAGCAGGACGAGCGACTCGCGTACCGCCTGCCGCGCGACCGCCCGGTGCGCGGCCGAGCCGACCTGCGCGGTGTAGCCGCGGTCGGCGAACGGGTGGTTGAACAGATCGAGCCCGAACTTGGCGGTCAGGATGCGGGTGACCGCGTCGTCGACCCGCGCCTGTGCGATCTTTCCAGCGTTGACGTCGTTGACGATGGCGTTGATGGTCCCGACGTAGTCATCCGGTACCATGATCATGTCGATGCCCGCGTTGACCGCGTGCGCGACCTGGTCCGCGTAGGTTGACTCGGGTAGTTGTTTGACGCCACCCCAGTCGCTCACGACAAAGCCCGCGAAGCCGAGTTCGCCCTTGAGGACCGTGTTGATCAGATAACTGTTGCCGTGGTCCTTCACCCCGTTCCAGCTGCTGTACGAGATCATTACCGAGCCGACTCCGGACGCGATCGCGCTCCGGTACGGCGGCAGGTGGATGGCGCGTAGCTCGCTCTCGCTGATCCGCGCGTCGCCCTGGTCGATGAGGTATCCGCTGGAGCCGGTGCCGAATGCGGTGCCACCGTCGGCGATGTAGTGCTTGGCGGTCGCGAGCACCGAGTTCGTCCCGAGCGAGGTTCCCTGGAAGCCGGTGACGGCCGCCTGGGCCAGTGGCGAGACGATCGACGGGTCCTCGCCGTAGCCCTCATAGGTGCGGCCCCACCGGTCGTCGCGCGGTACGCAGACGCATGGCGCGAACGTCCAGTGGATGCCGGTACCGAGCACCTCCTGCCGGGTCACGTCCTCGGCCTGCTGGACCAGCGCCGCGTCCCGGCTCGCCCCCATGCCGATGTGGTGCGGGAAAAGCACCGCGCCCTGGACGTTGTTGTGCCCGTGTACCGCGTCGACGCCGTAGATCAGCGGAATCCCGAGTCGGCTCCGCAGCGCGTAGCTCTGGAAGTCGTCGACCATATCGGCCCACTGGGTGGCCGTACCGCCGGCACCGTTCGGCCCGCCACCGCCGCCGCTGAGTACCGAGCCCAGCGCGTAGGTCGTGATGTCGTTCTTGTTCCGGAGGTAGCTGTTGGCCACCTGGGTCATCTGCCCCGCCTTCTCGGCGAGTGTCATCTTGGACAGGCAGTCGGTGACCGAGGCGCATCCCGCGGCCGCCCAGCCCGGGTGCGCCGACCCGGCAGCGACGAATACGGTCGCGCCAGCCGTGACAACGCAAGCGTGGACCAGAACCCGACGCAGCCGGGACGTTCTCGTCCGTCCACTGTGTACAAACACGTGACCCTCCAGCCTCTAGGTGCCGTAGCGGGTACGGACAGCCTCCGGGATTTCGACCGGGTGCCCGGCGTCCAGGGACAGGGCCAGCCGGACGTACTGTGCTTCGGCCCAGTTGAGTGGGGCGGCAGAGCCGGTTGGCTTGCCGAAGATGAAGCCGAACTGGTCCGGCCGGTCCCAGACCTGTTCGGGGATCAGGTATCCGGCGTTGCCGGAGTTGGCCATCGTCTGCAGGTAGGACGTGGCGGGGTGGCCGGCGGCCAGCTCGTACTCGCCGCGCTCGCCGGACAGCAGCGGCCAGAGCCGTCCGGTACGGGTAGGGTGCCCGCTGGGCCAGCCGGTGCCGTCGGCCTGGCTCTCCCCGTACGAGTCGTGGTTGTACCGGTGCCACATGTCCCCACCCGGTGTGCCGACCTTGTCGACCGCGTCGAGCTCGGCGAGCGACTCCACCACCGGCCCGTACCCGGCCGGTCGCACGCCGAGGCGTACCAGGTCGAGGAAGCCGCCGTCGACGATGTCGCGCTCCCACCAGGTACCGTCCTCGAACCCCCGCGCGTCGGTGTCATCGGGGTCGGTGTCGTGCTCGATCCGCTCGTAGTACCGGTGGTCGCCGAAGTACCCGGTCGTGGTGAAGGTCCAGCCGTCGAGCTGGTCGCGCCAGGAGTCCGCGGTGGCCTCGTACCGGCCGGCGCTCGCCGGGTCGCCGTTGCGGCGGGCGATGTCGGCCGCGCAGACCAACCCGGCGATCCCGGCGGCGATCGTCGACGGTGACTTGCCCGGCTGCTCCTCCCACCGTTCGCTCGGGGTGTCCGGCCCGAATGAGGCGACGTGGTCGGCGGTCAGCTTCACCTTGCTCCAGGTGCCGGCGTCGGTCAGCCCGAGCTGGTCGGCCAGCACGATCGGGAACGCGTCCTGGTCCAACTGCTCGCAGCAGCCCAACTGTTGCGGGGTGGCGCCGGCGATGCCGCTGACCGGGGAGTAGCGGGGGAACGAGCCGGGCCCGTACCAGATCCCGTCGCCCTGGGTCCAGCCGGTGATCTGCTGGCGGTCCCACAGCCAGCGGGCCATCCGGGTGGCCTGGGCCCGGTCGCCGGCCGCGAGCAACGCGGTGGCCTGCTGGTAAAGGTCACGAGCCCAGACCCGGTGGTACCCGTCGCCCAGCGCGTTACCGTCCACCGCGCTGCCCCACGGGGTCGCCGGCGCGGCGACGTTGGCTCCCGGGAAGCTCTTGTCCTCGCTCGCGTGCAGCGCGATGAGGCCGACCTTGTACGTACGCCGCCGGAGCGTATCGCCGGCCACGCTGGCCGGGACCGCGAGCCCGCCGAGGTAGCTCTCCCAGCCGGCGCGGTAGCCGGCCTCCGCGGCGGCGAACCCGGTGGCGAGCGAGGCCGCCGCGGTGGTCGCCGCCCCCTCGCGGCTGGCGCCGAAGCCCAGCGCGAGCGTGAAGGTGGTATCCGGGCCGACCGGCACCTGTGCGGTCTGCACGATGTTTCCGCGAGAGCTGGCTGTGTCGTACGGGTTGGCCAGCGCGTGGTGGGTGGCGATGTCGTGGTACCCGTCGCTGTCGGTACCGCTGTAGCCGGTCGAGTGCGCGGCGAAGCCCGTCGAGGCGACCAGCGCCGAGGCGACCGAGAGCGGTGCTCCGAACAGTGACTGGGTATCGCTCGCGACGAGGGCGCCGTGCGTGGCGTCCCAGCCGCCGGTGTCCCCGCCCGCGCCGCCGGCCAGCGACGGGTTGTACAGCAGGTAGAGCTGGTACCCGCCGCCGTCGAGGGACTGGAAGCGGGTATGGACCAGCAAGGTGGACCGGTCCGGGTCGGTGAGGTACGTGTTGGTGATCCGGTACCGGCCGCTGCGGGCGGTGTTGGTGATGGTGTACTCCGGCGCGTTCTCGTCCGGCATCGCCACGGTGTGGGTGGTGCCGTCCCGCTCCAGGTCGACGAAGCTCGCCCCGTCGGTGACCACGTACTGCAGATCCTGCACCTCAGGAACGTCAGCGCGCGGGTAGGAGACCTCGGTGGTGATTCCGTCCGCCGCCGTGAACCAGACCTTCGACGCGGCGCTTGTCCCGGTACCGACCGCGAGCTTGTTTCCCGTCGTCCACGACGAACCGCCGCCCGGCGCACCCGGTGCCTCACCGGCGGCGTACGCGACCGGTCCGGTCATGGCGAGCAGGAGCGCTCCACCGACGGCCAGCGCACCGGCAACGCCCCGCCAGCCGTACCGCAACCACATGCCAGCCCACCTGGACGCCGCTGTCGAAGGCATCGACGTTAAGGATGCTACCGGCGGGTAATCCTTTCGGGGTAGCGGCCGCCAGATCGGGCGGCTCGGCGACGTCATTGTTGCGGGCTCGGAGCGCGGGGTGTTGCGGTGTCCGACCGGACCGGTCCCGGGGGATAACGCGCTTCGTCCAGCCGGGCGTGGTATGTGCGCCGAGCGGCCTCCCGCGCCTGCCCGACCGTGTGGATGCCCCGGCTGCGCAGCAGCGGCAGCAGCCTGATGAAGAGGTCCCCGGTGAGCAGGGCGTCTCCTAGCGCGCTGTGCCGGCCCACGACCTCGACGCCGAGCCGCCCGGCGATCGCTTCCATGGTGTGTTCCTCGTGGTCGGGGTGGACCGCGGCGGACAGCAGCAGCGTGTCGAGTACGGGCTGGGTGAACGCGACGCCGGTCTGCGCCTCCTTGAGCCGCAGGAACGCCAGGTCGAAGGAGACGTTGTGACCGACGAGAACGGTGTCTTCGGCGAAGCGGGCGAATGCGGGTAGCACCTCCTCGATCGAGGGCTGCCCGCGTAGCATGTCGCCGCTTATCCCGTGGATGCGCCGGGACGCCGCGGGTACCCGCCGGTGTGGGTCGACAAGCCGGTCGAAGGTCTCCTGACGCAGCAGGCGTCCATTGATGACCCGGACCGCCCCGATCGCGATGATCTCGTCGCCCTCGGTGGGCTGGAGGCCGGTCGTCTCGGTGTCGAACACGGTGTAGGCGATCCCGTCGAGCGGGCGGTGTTCCCAGGCGATGTCGGTAGCGGTCGGCTGGAGGAGGTCGAAGTCGTAGAACTCGGGCCGCGCCGGTGATGACTCATCGGGTCGGGGTTCGGGGGCGTGGACCGGTGGGGTCCGGGCCGCCTGCTCCCCGGCCGGACGTGCGGCCAGGGGTAGCAGCAGCCGCAGGTACGCGTACGGCGACCCGTCCTCCTCGCCACGCGACCACACCTGTGCCTCGTGGCGGGCGAGGATGTCGGCGACCGTGTCGTTCCCGGTACCCGCGGTCCGCTCAGCCGTCCACTGCCGCAGTGCTTCGGCGCCGACGGGAGTACCGGGCCAGCGGGCGGTCAGCTCGGCGTACTGGCCGGTCGGGCGTAGCCCGAGTGCCACCTCGTCGACGCCGTGAGTGGTACGCAGTCGGGCCAGCAGTGCGGTGATGGCGCGCACGGCGGCGTACCCGTCCAGCGTCAACCACACGCCTTCGCCGGCCGCGTCGATCGTGATCCTCGGGCCGTGCTCGGCCGTGACCACCGCGGTCACGGCGGCGATCAGGTCGGCGGCGGACATGTCCTCGTGCAGCGAGCGGTCGGTGAGGTACTCGGCGGACTGCCGCATCAGCGCGTCCACCCGGGCGCCGAGCCCCGCCGCCTCGTCACGGACGATCAGCCCGAACCGGTCACGCTGGTCGGCAGGGATGTCCGGATATTCGAGCAGGCTCTCGATCGCGCCCCTGATGGCGGCGGCGGACCCGCGGACGCCCTCGGTGAGGTCCCGCAGCAGCGCGTCGCGGTGCCGGGTGGTCTCCAGACGCTGGGTCACGTCCTCCACGAGCACCACGAACCCGGTGGCTTCGGCAGCCACCGGCGCCACCGGCGCGACCTGTACCCGCAGGAGACGCTCCCCCCAGGCGGCCGTCGCGTGGACGGGGGCGCCGACCTGGGCCCGGTCGAGCACATGGGCGACCAGGTCCCGGTCGAGCACGCCGAACACGGACCGTCCCAGGCCCACCACCCCTGGCCGGTCGGGCCGGTCCTCCAGCAGTCGACGCGCCGCGGCGTTGTACAGCAGGATGCGTCCGTCGGCGTTGCACACCAGGACCGCGGCGGCCAGCTCCGACATCAACGCGGCCAGCCGGTTACGTTCCTGGGCGACCTCCGCGCGGCCGGCCTGGACCCTGGCGGCCACGTCGCGCTCGGCGGCCTGGTAGCGCTCGGCCAGCTCGTTGACCGCGGTGGCCAACCCGGCGAGCTCCGCTGGGCGGTCCACGCGCAGCCGATGCCCGGCGTTGACCGTCGCGATCAGCCGGGTGTCCGCGGCCAGCCGTCGGGGCAGCTGGACATACCTGCCGAACAGCCGCACGACGGCCAGCCCGACCATGGCCAACAGCAGTACGACCCCGCTGACCAGGTAGACCGCCTGGGACCGTAGGACGTGGGTGAGGACGGCACGGTCGCTGGCCGGCGCCCCCGCCCACAGGCCCGCGCCCAGCAGTACCACGCCGGCCGTGACCAGGACCGACAGCACGGTCACCGCGACGACGAGCCGGCCCCGGCCGGTCACGGCTCGGCCGCCAGCAGCCCCGCGACCCGGGCCACCAGGTCGCGGGTTGAGAAGGGCTTGGTCACGTACGCGTCCGCGCCGACGGCGATGCCCTTGACGGCCTCGGACTCGCGGCCCTTCGCGGTCAACATCATGATCTTCACCGTGTCGTGGCCGCCGGCCCGCAGTTGCTGGCACACCTCGAAGCCGTCGCGGTGCGGCAGCATGACGTCGAGCAGGATCACGTCGGGCCGGAACCGCTCGACGGCGTCAAGCACCTCGTTGCCGTCGCTCACCACGAGCGTGTCGTAGCCCTGCCGTTTCATGAGGAACTCGAGCGAGGCCACGATGTTCGGCTCGTCGTCGACGATGAGGACCTTGCGGGTCATCAGCTCTCCGCCCCGGATCCGCTGGGCAGGTGCGTCGCCGGCCGACGCTCTTGCGGCGCAACCTCCTCGCCGGACAGCGGCAGTGTAAACGAGAAGGTGGCGCCCTGCCCCGGCACGCTGGAGACCCACAACCGCCCGCCCATCCGCTGGATGATCTCCCGGCTGATCGGTAGCCCGAGCCCCGTGCCCGCCGGCCGGTTACCGGCCACGCGGTCGCCCTGCCGGAAGCGTTCGAAGATCACCGCCGCCTGGTCGGGTTCGATGCCGGGCCCGTTGTCATGCACGTCTACGCGGGCGGTGCCGTCGGCGATGTGTACCTCGACCAGCGCCCGGCCCTGTCGCGGGTCGCAGTAGGCGGCGGCGTTGGCGAGCAGGTTCAGCAGCACCTGCATCACCCGGTCGGTGTCCGCGGCCACCGCCGGCACGGCGGCCGGCACCCGTACCTCCAGCCGGGCACCCTTGCCGGTGAACAACTGGGTCGCCTCCGCCGCCGCGTCGCGTACCAGTGCGGCGAGGTCGACCTCGCCGATCCGCCACTCCGCGGCACCTGATTCGATCTTGGCCAGGTCGAGTACCTGATTGATCAGCCGGGTCAGGCGCGCGGTCTCGGCCACGACGATCTCCAGGTACCTTCGCCGCTCGGCGGCGTCGAGGTCCGGGGTGTCGAGCAGGATTTCGGAGAAGGCCCGGATCGACGTCAACGGGGTACGCAGCTCGTGCGTGACGGTCGAGACGAAGTCGTCCTTCATGCGGTCCAGCTCGCGCAGCCGGTCGTTGGCGGCGCGCAGCTCGGCTGTCGCGGCCTCCAGCTCGGCGGACTTGCGCTCCAGCTCGCGGCTGTACGCGCGCACCTGCGACGTCTCGTCGAGGATCTGGATCACCTCGCCGACGCCCAGCGACTCCTCGTGGGCGACCGAGGCGACGAGTACCCGGGCCGACGCGGTACCCAGCGCGCCGGCCAGAAAGGTCTCGACGTGGTGGACGAACTCGTCGTCGGCGGTCTCCTCGTCTCCCGGTAGCCGGGTCGCTTTCCCACCGCTGAGGTAGCGGGCGAGGGCGTCGTGCGCGCCGTCCGGCCCCAGGTACCGCTGGAGCAGGCCGCGCAGGTCGGCGACCCGCGCGCTGCCGCGCCACAGCCGGGCTCCGGCCGCGTCGGCCGGCTGCCGCAGGGCCTCCACGAACGCCGTGGCCTCGGCGTACTCGGCCGGACTGCGCTGGCCCAGCAGCGATACCGCCACGTAGAGACCGACGTTGACGATCATGCTCCACAGCATCGCGTGGCTGATCTGGTCCAGTCCGCCGAGCCCGAGCAGGCGCTCGGGGCGTAGCAGGGTGATTCCCCAGGGCCCGCGTTCGAGCAGGTCGAGCGGAAGGTACCCGCCACGCGCGAGATCCGGCACCACCAGCGTGTACAGCCACAGGGCGAACCCGCTGGCCAGGCCGGAAAGGGCACCCGCCCGGCTGCCGCCGCGCCAGTACAGCCCGCCCAGGATCGCCGGGGCGAACTGGGCCACCGCCGCGAATGACACCAGCCCGATCGAGACCAGCGAGGCCTCCGCCGCGAACCGGAAGTAGCCGTATCCGAGGAGCGCCACCGCGACGATCGTCACCCGACGCACGGCCAGGGCCAGGCCGCCCACTCCCTGACTGCCGAGATACCTCGCGCCGCCGCGCAGCAGGCTGGGCAGGATCAGCGAGTTGGAGACCATCGTGGCCAGGGCCACCGTCTCCACGATGACCATCGCGGTGGACGCGGACAGCCCGCCGATGAAGACGATGAGCGCGAGCCACGGTTGTCCCTCGGCCATGGGCACGGCCAGCACGAAGGTGTCCGGGTCGACCGAGCCACGGCCGAAGCGCAGCAGGCCGGCCAGCGCGATCGGCAGCACGAACAGGTTGATCACCAGCAGGTACAGCGGGAACAGCCAACTGGCTCGCGCGACGTGCCGTTCGTCGACGTTCTCCACCACCGCCACCTGCCACTGCCGCGGCAGCAGCAGCACCGCCAGCATGGACAGCACGATGAGCCACATCCAGGCCCCGTAGCTCGTCTCGGGGGCGAGGGTGAACAGCGCCGCGGTCGCCGGAGTCCGGGCGGCCCGGTCGACCAGGTCGCCGAACCCGTCGAACACGGTGAACGTGATGAACACCCCGACGGTGAGGAAGGCGACCAGCTTGACGATCGACTCGAATGCCACCGCGGCGACCATGCCCTCGTGCCGTTCGCTGGCGTCGAGGTGGCGGGTGCCGAACAGGATGGCGAAGAGCGCGAGCAGCAGCGCCACGTACAGGCCGGTGTCCTGGAACACCGGCGGATGGCCGAGCTGGGCCGCTGAGGTGACCTCGGGGTAGCGCCGCAGCAGGGAGAACGTGTTCGAGATGGCCTTGAGCTGCAGCGCGATGTACGGGACGATGCCGATCACCGCGACGACCGTCACCAACGCCCCGAGCAGCGCGCTGTTGCCGTAGCGGGCCGAGGCGAAGTCCGCGAGGGAGGTGATCCGGCGCTGCCGGCTGACCCGGATGATCTTCCGTACGACCAGCCAGCCAACCGCGAACGTCAGCGTCGGGCCAAGATAGATCGGCAGAAAACCCACGCCGGTGGACGCGGCCCGTCCGACACTGCCGTAGTAGGTCCAGGAGGTGGCGTACACCGCGAGTGACAGCGCGTAGACCCAGCCGGAGCTGACCAGGCTGCGACCGGCATCGGCCCGCCGGTCGGCGTAGCGGGCGATACCGAACAGCAGACCGAGGTATGCCCCCGCGACCGCGACGATCACCCAGGTGGTCAGCACCGCCCGCCTCCCCGGTCAGTCCAGATGCCGCACGGCCAGGGCGACGAGCGCGATAACCGCGCCCCACGCCAGGAACAAGTAGGCCCACAGCACCGGAACACCGAAGACCGTCGCGGGTACGTCGAAGACCGCCAGCAGCGGGTACCCGAAGAGCAGGAAGCCCAACGAAGCGGCGGCAACCAGCTGGGCACGTCGGGACTCGTCAGCCATCTCCACCTCCCTACAGCACGGTATGCGTGTGGAAGCGCAGCTCGGTCGAGCGCTGCACCTCCCGCACGGTACTGAAAGCGCGTCGCAGTCGTTTCCGCTCATCGGCGGTCAGCTCGGCAACCCGTACCCGGTTGGTCGGCTGGTCGCCGGCCGCCACCTGGCGTAGCTGCGCTGCCAAGCGCAGATCGCCCAGGAAGCGGTGGGCCTCGGCCAACGCGGCCGCGCCCTCCCGGCTGATCGCGCCCGCCGTGGCTGCCGCGGCCAGCCGATCGGGCGTGGACCGGGCCAGCGACCCGGCCGACAGCGCGTACAGCCGGGCCAGCAGTACCACGCCGGCCAACCCCCCGCGCTTGAGGTCCACCTCCCCGTTCTCACTGCGGATCCGGCCGGCGAACCGTAAGGCCGGCGGGAACCTGACCGCCGCCCGGGCCATCCCCACCAGAAACCGTGGCGCGGTGGAGCCGTTGCGTAGCGCGGCGTCCAGCGGTGCCGGCGACAACTCGCCGGCCACCCACCGGAAGTCCAGCAGCAGCTCGGCCTCGACCAGCGCCCGCGACTGGGGGGAATCCACCCAGCCGTGGACCAGCTCGCGCCACCGGGCCAGGGGCAGGTGCCACCGGTCGGCCATGTACCCACCCGGACAGCGGCGCAGCCCGGCCCGGGCGAGCGCCGCGACCAGCCACGTGCCGAGCGCCGCGAAGTATCCGTCCGCGGCGGTGTCGTCGGCGTACACGACCGCGTGGTCCTGGTCGCTGCACAGCGACTGCTCCATCCGCCCGGCCGAGCCGAGCGCGAGCCAGGCGTACCGGCACGGCGCCGGCCCCAGCTCGGCCTGCGCGAGCTCGATCAGCCGAACGGTGAGCGCGTCCTGCAGCCCGGTCAGCGCCCGACTCGCGGCGAACGCGCCAGCGCCGCCGGCCATCAGGGTGCCCGCCACGGCCGCGGCGTCGGCCGCGTACCGGTCGAGCGCATCGATGCCGTCGACGGCCGCGATCCACTCCCGCATCGGCCCGGTCACCGCATCGACGTCGCTGTCGTCGCCGCTGCGGACGGGTGACTCGATCGGCTCCACCCGGGGTCACACCTTCACATCAGTCCGCCGGGCTACAGCGTAATCCCCGTACCGACGGAAATGATCGGCGCTGGTGGAGGGGCCCGCTCGGCGGCTACCGCCACGCTATTGCGCGTGCTCCGACCCTGGAGACCGCCGGAGTTCAAACGATTTATCCATGTTATTCCAAGCCTTTGACTTATGGCTGGTGACCGAACCGGCTGGTTAGATCCGGCTTGTAGGCCTTTCCTTTGGTTGGCGGCGCGGCATCCTCGCGCCGGAAAGGGGTCAGACATGACCCTCCTCTCAGGCCGGCTATCCGTACGGCTCGCACTCCTCGCGGCAGCGGTCACCGTTGTGCCGTTCCTCGGCGCCGGCGCCGCATCCGCCGGCGACGGCGACGCCCTTCAGCCGGTGGACAACTCGCACAACGTAATGAACGCGCCGGCGCCGGTGTCCAACGCGGTGTTCGGCAGCCCACCCGGAGCGACCAGGACCGGCGTGCCGATCTGTACGACGGCGACGTCATTTGCCGCGAACGTCAACACCGACTGCGAGACCAACGGTCCGCACAACGAAACCTCGATCGCGGTCAATCCGACCAACCCGCTGAACATCATCGGCGGCGCCAACGACTACCAGTTGGGGCTCAACCCCGGTGGCCAGGTGTCGGAGACCGTGCAGTCCCGCGCCCACGTCACCTTTGACGGTGGCCGCACCTGGTCGGAGTACCCGCTGTACTCGAACCAGGCGTACCAGGCGACCGGGGATCCGGCGGTGGCCTTCGACGCCGACGGCCACGCGTACTACGCCACGCTCGGCTTCCGCTTCATCGGTCCGACCAACCTGAACCCGGACGTACTGGTGGCCAACTCCGGCGACAGCGGGCGCACCTGGACGGTCAGCCGGATCGCGACCGGCAGCGGAAACTTCGGCAGCGTCGGCGACCTGCTCGACAAGGAGTACGTGGCGGCGTGGGGGCACGGCAACGCGATAGTCACCTTCGGCGACTTCCGGCTGGGCCAACGCGGCGCCCTCCTGACCGGGCAGATCTACAGCTCGGTCACCCACGACCACGGCGCGACCTGGTCTAAGCCCGTGCTGATCTCCGGCACGCTCGACCAGGCGTTCGTATCGGTTCCGGTGGTCGCCGCCGACGGCCGGGTCTACGTGACGTTCATGAACACCAATGATCTGACCACCGGTCGGGACACGTACGAGGTGGTCGAGGTCAGCCCGTTGACCGGTGCGCGGCTGGCCGGCCCGTTCGCGGTCGGGCTGGTCATCGACGGGCGCACCGACTATCCGGTCGCGCTCGGCTCGCAGACCTACCAGGACAGCGTCTTCCGTACCTGGGCGGCGGGGAACATCACCGCTGACCCCACCAACGCGGCGCACCTCGCAGTGGTCTGGTCGGACATGCGCAACAGCGTGCTCCCAGCGCCGCGCGACCCCTATGCGGCGGTGACGAACTCCGACGTTGTCGTGAGCCAGTCGTTCGACCGGGGACGTACCTGGTCGACACCGGCGGCGATCGCAGTGCCGCGCGACCAGTTCATGCCGTGGGGCGCCTTCGACGCGGCCGGAGCCCTTCGGATCGGTACGTTCGATCGGTCCGCGGACCCGGCCAACCACGAGTACAACTACTCCATCGCGACCCAGACCGGGGCAAGCGCGTTCTCGATGGTGCCGATCACCACCGCGAGGTCCAACCCGACCAGGGACGACCGCTGGTTCGCCCGCACCCTGAATCCGGCCTTCCCGAACGCGACCGCGTTCCTCGGCGACTACAGCAACATCGCTGTCGTCCCGGGTACCACGATCGTCCTCGCCTACTGGACGGACATGCGTCTGCCGGCGTGCTTCGGTGGCGTCTGCCGGCACGGCCAGGATGCGTTCTTCGCCCGTACCGGTTGATCTGGATGGTGGGCCGGCCGCTCGTCACCCGGCCGGGCGGCCGGCCCACCGACAGCCCTCAAGATTGTTGGGCTACCTGGTAGTGCGTGACGGTGGTTTCCCGGTCGACCAGGTAGCTGTCGTCGTCGGGATAGAACACCGCCTGGTCGATATCGTTGCCAGCGAAACCTTGGATAGCCTCGACCGATTCCCACCAACTCACGGTCACCACCTCGGTTCGGCCATCGCCGAGATCCCTCGTCCACATCTGCGCCCCCAGGTTGCCCGGCGTTTCCAGGTAGTCGGCGATACCGGTGCGGCCGATGTAATCGACATACTCGCTGGCGCGACCCGTCGCGATCCAACCTCGCCACATTCTCGCGATCACGGCGCCCTCCATGTTGATCCGGTCGGATGTGCTCAAGAACCATCTAACCGGTACTGCCACGTCGGTCGTCCGGGTCCGCGGCGGCCGCTGTGCCCGGCGTCGTTGCGCGCTGCTCAGCGCCGCGGGCGTAGTCCGGCGAGGGTGACAGTGACGAGCCGGTCGACTGCGGCTTTCGATGGCAGGTCGGTGGCTGCGGTGAGGGCGTGCAGGCAGTAGTCGGCCAGCTCGCTCGGCGCGATGTCGTTACGTACGTGGCCGCTGGCGGCGGCGTCGATGAGCAGCCTGGCGACGAACTCACGCAGGTGCTGGACCGCACGAACCATGTGCTCGCCGCGGTGCAGCAGCGCGGCCAGTTCGTGGCCATGGTGTTCGTATTGGATCAGCGCGTAGGCGCGCAGCACGGCGTGCAGTCGCTGCCCGGGGTCGCCGCGCTGGTCGCGCACCGCGGCCAGTTGGTGGAGGTGGTCGGTGACCTGACGCTCGTGCCAGGCCATCATGATCGATTCCACGTCAGGGAAGTACTTGTACAACGTGGCCCGACCGATCCCGGTGGCCTGGGCGATCTGCGACATGGTGACCGACGCCAGTCCTTGTTGCGCCACCAGGTCGGCGGTGGTATCCAGGATCGCCAGGTGTACCGCCCGGCGGTGCTCCTCGATCGTGTCGTTCCACAGCTTCGGCACCAGCCAAGAATACGCGTTGACACAGTACGTCACCGTGACTTGACACGATACAAGTTGTATTGCAAAGCTGGGACCGGCGAGAGACGAGGAAGCAAGCCTGGGAGGATCTCGTGCACGATCAACCCTCCGGCGCGGACAGGGATGCCGACCGGACCAGTCAGCGGGTACCCAAGCGGTTGCCGCCGAACGGGGACACGCCGGTGGAGTCGACCACCGGTACGCCACGGTGGGTCAAGGTGTTCGGGATCGTCGGCCTGGTCCTGGTGTTGCTGATCGTCGTCTTGTTGCTCACCGGTCACGATCCGAGCCGGCATCTGCACGGCGGCCTCGGCGCCCAGGTCGCGACGGTCCCACCGAGCGTGGGCGACAGCACCGCGTTGGCCGGGCAGCTGGCATGATCATGGCGCCGGGCCTGCGCAAGGCGGCGTTGGTTGTGCACGTGGGCTGCTCGGTCGGCTGGTTGGGCAGCGTGGTGACGTCCCTCGTCATGGCTGTGGTCGGCCTGGCCAGTCGGGACAGCGAGGTCGTTCGGGCGGTCTACCTGGCCCTGGAGATGATCGGTTGGTACGCGCTCGTTCCCCTGAGCCTGGCCTCCCTGGTCACCGGCCTCGTGCAGTCCTTGGGCACCACCTGGGGGCTGCTGCGGCACTACTGGGTCCTGGCGAAGCTGCTGATGAACCTGTTCGCGACCAGCGTGCTGCTGTTGTACATGCAGACCCTCACCTACCTCGCGGCAAAGGCACGTCTTGCTGCTTCCGCGATTGATCTGGACCGGTTGAGTGACCCGTCGCCGGTCGCGCATGCCGGTGCCGCGGTGGTGCTGCTGCTGGTCGCGCTGGTCTTGTCGATCTACAAGCCGCGTGGCCTGACCGCATACGGGCGGCGCAAGCAGCAGCGGCCCCGCTCGGTGACGGCTGGCCCCCGTGCCGCGCGGGCCGTCTCCCAGCTGTGACGACACCGGTGGTGGTCGCCCTATGCATGACCGGGCCGCTGACCGGTGTCGTGGCGGGTTTGCGGCAGCTGCGCGTCACGGTGGCAGCTGCTTCTCGAACCAGTGATGGGCGTAGTGCTCGGTGTTGTACGGCTCGATCTCGCGGTAGCCGGCCGACCGGTACATCGCGATCGCCTCGGTGAGGTTGCGATTGGTATCCAGCCGGACGGCGGTCCAGCCACGCTCGGCGGCGTACCGTTCCAGCTCGCTCAGCATCCGCTGGCCGATCCCGAGCCCGCGCACGGTGTCCGCCACCCAGATGCGCTTGATCTCGGCAGGTGCGTCGCGGTGGAGCTTGACCGCGCCGCATCCGACCGGCTCGGCGTTGAGGGTGGCGAGCAGGAACACGCCGGCGGGCGGGACGAGCTCCTCGTCGTGGACCGGGTTGCTCAGTGCCGGGTCGAACCCGTCGTCGAACCGCCGCGCGATTTCCCGGGCATAGGCTCGTACGCACGCCCGGGCTTGCGGGTCGCCTGGCGGGCACGGCCCGATGACCACCATCGACGCGATGAGCAGCCGCTCGACCTCGGCCATGGCCGTGACGAGCCGTTCGCGGCGTTGCTCAGTGAGCGGTTCGAGGATCGACCAGGCCAGCTCGTCGGAGCGCTCGTCCAGCTCAGCCCACTCGGCCCGACCGGCGTCGGTGAGCGCCGCGGCCCGTACCCGCCCGTCGCCGCCGATCTGGTCGGCCGGCCCGACAGTGAGCAGCCCGTCGCCTTCGAGCGTGCGCAGGAGCCGGCTGAGATACCCCGAGTCCAGCCCGAGCCGGGCCCGGAGCGCCGCGACCTCGGCGCCGTCGGGGCCGATTTCCCACAGCAGACGCGCCTGCGCGAGGGGACGTCCGCGGGTCATGTACTCGTCGTCGAGCGCCCCCACCCGCTGCGTGATCGTCCGGTTGAACCGCCGCACTGCGGCGATGAGCCCCGAGTTCATATACCTGACTTTAGTCAGCAAGTTGAGCTGCCGCCAGACCGCGACTACCTCTTATCCAGATATCTGGATAGACGTATTGCCTTGACCCGCCGTTATCTCGACGGTCCCGATGGACCGCCTGTCTGGCGGGGGTGAGCAGGCCATTCCGGTCGAGATAATGGCACCTGTGTTGTTGACGATCGCCGGGTCGAGTTGTTCAGGCAAGACAACGGCGGCGCGCGCATGCGCGGGTGTCAGGCGGCTGGTCGTCCACGACTTTGACGAGACCGGCGTGCCCAGCACCGCCGACATCCGGTGGCGCCATCGCAGCATGGACGCGTGGCTGCGCCGGGTGCTGGGCTACCAGGACGACGTGAGGCTGAGGGCCACGTCGATGATCATGTCTTCCTGGCCGCCGACCAGGCCGCGCCGGCCGGCCTCGACGAGGATCGACCGCACGTCCACCCCGTACCGCTGGGAAGCCGCTTCCGCGTGGCGCAGGAACGAGCCGCAGCAGCGTGGTCAGGCGGGCGCGGGAGATGTTCGCGGCCGCCGCCTCGATCCAGTCCCGGTCGGTGTGGCTGCCTGGACCGTAGGTGAGGCTGCCACCGGCGAGGCCGTCGCCGTGGGCGACCTCGATGCCGTCGACCCCCGCGGCGTCGAGCGCCGCCGCGATCCGCGCCACGTCGTCGGTGCCGATCCGGTGGCGTACAGCGTGCATGCCGTCCCGCAGCGTCACGTCCTGGATGAACAGCAAGGCGTCCAGCCGACCCGTCGAGATAACGGCGGGGTGGAGACAATGCCTCAGGTCGGCTGTGGATCTCCGAGGATGAGCTGTACCGAAATCGCGGGCGCGAAGAGCGCGAACTCCAGGCATGGCGGGTCTGCGACCGGGGCGCCGTGGTGGCCCCGACGCGGGGAGGCGTCCGCGTCGCTGTCCCACAGGGCGTAGCGTTGGCCGCCCATCTTCGCCCGGTACATGGCGCGGTCGGCGCGGCGCAGCAACTCGGCCCACCCGGCGTCGTCGTATGCCGGGGCGATGCCGATCGACGCGGTCATCCTTACCCGCCGGTCCAATATCGGGATCGGTTCGGCGATCCTCGCGGACAGTACCGCGGCTGCCTGCCGCCATCCGTTGACCGGTGACCCGGCGTCGCGGCTGGTCAGTACGCCGGCGAACTCATCACCGCCGATCCGCGCGACGAGATCCCCCCGGCCCCAGCCAGCCATCCGCCGGGCCACGACGCGCAGCACCTCGTCGCCCGCGTCATGACCGAACGTGTCGTTGATCGGCTTGAAACCGTTGAGGTCAACGACCATCAGGGCGGCGAGCGCTTCCCGGCCGAGTATCTCGGGTGCGAGCGCGGTGAACAGCCGTCGGTTGGCCAGGCCGGTCAATTCGTCGTGGCCGACCGTCCAGGCCAGCGCGTCCCGCTCGGCACGCAACCACTCGACTTCGGCACGTAGGCGCACGATCTCCGCCTGCTGATCAGGGCACATCCTCGTGGCGGGGCTCCCGACGGCAGGACCCCCGACGGCAGGGCTGAGGACATCCATCGGGCGTCCTTCGTGTCTGCGGGTACCCCGGCGGGGCGGTCGGTGCGGTAAGCATGGCAGTGAATACGGCTCTTGTGCAAGATTTCAGGAAGGAAACAGTCATCATGAAGCGGTACACCTGGACCACTTTCGCTTACGCTAGGTTCGCTGAGTTTTCGTGATGAAAGAAGAAGGCGTGGCGTGGCCGGTGACGCGCCGTCGATGGCGGCCGCTCGATCACATAGCGCAGCACCCATGGAGGTATCACATGGACGACGACAGCACCGGCTGGATGATCTCCAGCAGGTCAACGGGGAACGGCGGCAGCTGTGTCCAGGCGCGCCGGCACGGGGGCCTGATCGAGGTCCGCAACAGTAAGGCCCCGGCCGCCGGAACCGTACGGTTCACGATGCAGGAGTGGGACTCGTTCCTGGACGGCGCCAAGAAGGGCGAGTTCGACCAACTGCTGGCCGGCTGACCGGTGTTACGGCTTCCGCCCGACGGCTGCCCAGATGCCGGTGTCGGGTCTGGCCTGCGGGTCGGTTACCTGCTCGCCGGCGTCTGGCCGCCACAGGTCGGCTCGCACCACACCGGGGTCCAGTAACTCCAGGCCGGTGAAGAACCGGCCGACCTCGGCCCGGGTGCGTACGGTGCCGGGTGTCGCGGTGCGCCTCCGGTACACGTCCTCCTGTGCCGGCACCTGCGCGGTGATCGGCATGAAGGTCTCCGTCGCGGTATGTGATGCCACGAGGTAGCTCCCGGGTGCCAGAGCACCGACGAGGTGGTCGACGACAGCGTATGCCTGCGGGTCGTCGGGGACGAAGTGCAGGACCGCCGCCAGCAGCAGCCCGACCGGTCGGGTGAAGTCGAGCAGCCGTCGTACCCCGGAATGGTCGAGAATGGCCTGCGGCTCGCGCAGGTCCGCGAGGATCGCGATGGCGTTCCGGTTTCCGTCGAGGATTTCCTGGCTCTCCGCCACGGCAACCGGGTCGATGTCGACATACACCACCCGCGCGTCCGGCGCGATCCCCTGGGCGATCTCGTGGACGTTGCCGCCCGTGGGGATACCCGAGCCGATGTCGAGAAACTGGCGGATGCCGGCGTCGGCGAGAAACCGCACCGCCCGGCCCAGAAACGCCCGGTTGGCGCGGGCGGCCGCGGGTATGAACGGATACATCGCGATGACCTGACGCGCGGCCTCCCGGTCGGCGGGGAAGTTGTGGACACCACCGAGGTAGTAGTCGTAGATGCGGGCCGCGGTCGCCGGCTTCGGCGTGTCGTCGTCCATATACGTGCCCTTCCTCCCGGTGCGGGATCAGCGGTAGTCCTGTACCGGAATCGCGTCCCTGCTGATCAGATCGAAGATTCTCCGGTATTCCTCGACCTCCTCCGGTTCCTCCAGATACAGCGCGCCGACGTGCGGCTCCAGGTAGACCACGTCCGGGTCTTCGGAGTCTTCGAAGTCCAGGATGCGGAAAGCCCCCGCCATCGCGGCGTGCGCGCCCACCCCGAAAGGCAGCACCTTGATCTGTACGTTGTCCCGGTCGGCGGTCTCCCGCAGGTGTTGGATCTGAGCCTGGAGCACCGCCTCGCCACCGACGGGCCGGCTCAGCGCGCCCTCACCGAGCACGGTGACCATCTGCGGGGCCGGACGCCGGGCGAACAGCGCCTGTTGGCGTTGCATTCGCAGCTTGACGTGCCGGTCAGCGGCCTCTGCGTCCGCCGGTTGTTCGGCGCTGAAGACCGCCCGGGCATAGTGTTCGGTCTGCAGTTCGCCGGGGACGACCTCGCCGTCGTAACTGCAGATCCGCGTCGCGCTGGCCTCTAAACCCACGTAGAGTTTGAACCAGTCGGGAATCACCGGGTTCGCGTCCCACCACTCCTCCTGGGAGGTACCCAGGGCAAGCTCGGCGAGCGCGTCGGTGATGCTGGCGTCGGCGCCGTACAGCCAGCACAGCGCGCGTACGTTCGCGACAGTGACCGGTACCTTTCCGGTCTCGATGCGGTGCAGTGTCGGCTCGGAAATCCCCAGTTTCGCCTCGGCCACCTCGCGCCTACTCTTGCCGGTCGCGGTGCGCAGCCGGGTCAGGCGGCGTCCCAACGCCCGGCGTACCACGCGTTGCCCGGTAACCGGCACGCCCATCCCTCCCGCCCGTTGCCGATTGTGCCCAACGGCGATACGGTACCGTCCGCGCTGGGTTGCCGACAGTGGCCGGTCCGGCGCGCATCGTCGTGCCGGAGGCGGTCGGCTGGTGCCTCGGCGCAGCCGAACCGCGCGTGATCGGCCCAGACGTCGCACAAAGGCTGGACCGTGGGGGCCGCCCGTGGGCACGATGGAGTGACCAGCACCAGACCCGGGGAGGCGGTCACATGGCTCGACGGACACCCGCGCAAGGCCGGCTGCGCTCCCGGCAACTCCGGTGCCGACCGGTACGGGTGATCGGCCGGACCCGCCACCACCAACTTGTGTACCGGGGTCGGGCCTCGGCGCTGGTAATGATGGTGGGGCTCGTCGTCGCCGCGCTCGCCGCCGGCACCCTGGCCGGGTACCTGACCGTGGGCGCGGTGGTCGCCGGGCTCGTCGTGGTCGCCTGGCTCGGCTACGGGATGCGGGTGACGCGGCTGCTACCGGCCGGGCCCCGTGGTGACGGCCCCGCACCACCGGGGGGCGCATCGATGCGGGAGCCGCGGCGACCACTACCGGTCGCGCCCTCCGGCACCGCGGCCCGGCCACGGCACGAGGACGAGCCGCCCGGGCAAGCGGTGGCCCTGGTCTGACCGCACCCGGCCCAGCGGCGACGGCGAGGGCCAGGGCGAGGGCGAGGGCGAGGGTAGCCACATCAGGGCGGGTCCCCGAGTGGTGGCGGAATGCTCTTACGCTGTCGCCGTGGGTCCTGGGGAGGCTGTCCGGACGGCCGTTGACAAGCGGCACCAGCAACTGTGGCTCGCCTCGGTCGTAGCCGTGGTGAGCCTGCTGCTTGCGCTCGTCGAGACAGGCATCTATCTGGCCCACGGGCCACCCCGGGTGAACCCGTCGCTCGCGGCTGTCGAGCTGTGGCAGTACGTGCTACAGGGGTCGGCGATGGCGGTCGCCGGCTTCGTCGTACTGGCCCGGAGCCGGGCCCGGACGCTGGGCTGGATACTGCTGGGCGGAGCGCTGCCGTTCATGGCCGCCGCATGCCTGTCCACCTGGTTGCGGTACACCGTGGTCATCACGCCAGCGGTCACGGTCGCGGTATATGCCGAAGCCCTGCTGTGGAACGTGCCGCGGGTACTGTTCGCCGTGCTCGGCCTGTACTTCCCCAACGGGCGGCTGCCCGGACGCTGGGCCCGGCCGGTCGTGGCCGGCCTGGCGGCGGCGATCCTCCTCAACGAGTTCATCGGCTGGCTGACCCAGCCGCACTGGAAACCAGGCGGCGCGGCGATGGCCAACGCGGTCTACGCGCCCGGACTGCTGGCGGTCGCGCACCGGATCCACGGGCCGGTGGCGCTGGCCATCTGGCTGGGTCTGCTGACCGCCGCGGTGAGTCCGCTGGCGCGGTGGCGGCGGGCCAGCCGGCTGGCCCGCCATCAGATCGCCATCGCGCTCCCCGCGTTCCTGCTCTTCCTGGCCGTGACCGCGGTGCGCGAGCGGATCTGGTCGTGGTGGGTCGCTGCCGCGGTGCTCGCGGTCGCCGTCCTGTGGCCGGCGGCGATCGGGTATGTCATCGTCCGCGACCGGCTCTACGTGCTGGACCGGGCGGCCCGCCGGATCGTCGCCGGTGCCGTACCGGTGGCTCTGCTGGCTGCCGTCTACGCCGCCGCCGCGGTCGTCATGTCGGCCGCGCTACCCGGCCGGGGAGCGGTACTGGCGGCAGTGCTCGCGGTACTCGCGGCACTGGTGGGACTGGTACTTCGCCCGGTCGGCGGCTGGGTGTCGGTACGGGTGGACCGGCTGCTGTACGGTGACCGCGCCCAGCCGTACCAGCTCGCCCGCCAACTTGCCGCGCGGCTGCGCGACAGCGTCGAGCCGACGCAGGTACCCGTCGCGGTGTGTCAGATCGTGGTGAGCGCGTTGCGGCTGCCCGCCGCCGCTCTGGAGGCCACCGGGCCGCGCCGGGCCGGGCGCCTCGCCGCGGTGGGCGCGGTGGACAGCCACCCGAGGTTGGAGCCGTTCGAGCTGCGCTACCAGGGCCAGCCGGTCGGCCGGCTCCTCGTCGCACCCCGCACCGGCCAGGACCGGCTCGACGAGCTTGATCGGGCCGCGCTGCAGCCGCTCGCCGACCTGGCCGCGCCTGCCGTCTCCGCGCTGTCGCTACGCGAGGAGCTGGAGGCCAGCCGGGCGCAGCTGACCACCGCGCGCGAGGTGGAGCGGCGCCGGCTGCGCCGGGACGTCCACGACGGAGTCGGGCCGTCGCTCGCGGCCATCCGGCTACAGGTCGAGACCGCGCTCACCCTCCTGCCACCGGGTTCGCCCAGCGGGTCGCTACTCGCCGACGTCTCGCTCGGGTTGCTGGAGGTCGGCACCGAGATGCGCCGGATCACCGACGACCTGCGGCCACCGGCGCTGGAACGACTCGGCCTGACCGGGGCGGTGGCCAAGCTGGTGGACGGGCTGTCGAGCCCGACGCTGCCGATCGACCTCGTCCTGCCGGACCGGCTTCCCGGGCTCTGCCCGGCCGTCGAGCTCGCCGTCTACCGCATCGCCGCCGAAGCGCTCACCAACGCCATCCGGCACTCGGCGGCCACCCGGGTGACGGTACGCCTGGCCGCCGTCGGGGACGAGGTGGTGCTCACGGTGACCGACAACGGTACCGGCATGCGTCCGTGCGCGGGTCGGGACGGGCTGGGGCTACGGTCGATGGCTGACCGCGCCGCCGAGGTCGGCGGGGTCTGTGCGGTACGCGGCGGGCGGGGTGGCACGACGGTTACCGCCCGGCTGCCGGAGGAGTCCCGGGTTGCCACGGCGCACCGGAGCTGAGGGGGGATGCCGATGGAGTTCCGGTTGCTCGGGCCGGTCAGCGCAATCGACCGGGGTCGACCCGTCGCGCTCGGGCCGCCGCAGCAGCGGTTCATCCTCGCCGCACTGGCCCTGGAGGTCAACCGGCTGGTACCGGTCGAGCGGCTGGTCGAGCTGGTCTGGCCGGACCCGCCGCGTACCGCCTCGCACGCGGTACGGGTGTGCGTTTCGCGGCTGCGTTCGGTCCTGGCCACCGTACCGCCCGGCGAGGTGGAACTGGTCGGCGGACACTCCGGGTACCTGCTGCGCGCCGACCCGCTGTCCATCGATGCCCATCGGTTCCGCCAGCTCCTGGAACAGGCCCGCGCGGACGTCGACGACCGTACCCGGGTAGCCATCCTGGACCAGGCGCTGGCGCTGTGGTCCGGTCCGGCCCTCGCCGAAGCCGGCTCGCCCGAGGGCTGCGCGCGGCTGTGCCAGGGCCTGACCGAGGCGCGGCTGACCGCGATCGAGGACCGGGTGGACGCCCGGCTGCGCCTGGGGCGCCATGCCGAACTGCTGGACGAACTGGTCGGCCTGGTCGGGACCGAGCCGGTACGGGAGAGGCTGGTCGGGCAGCTCATGCTCGCCCTGCACCGCAGCGGACGGACGAGTGAGGCGCTGGCGGTGTACCGGCGGATCCGGCGCCGGCTCGCCGATGAGCTCGGCCTGGACCCGGGTACCGAGCTGCGCCGCCTTGAGGCGGAGATACTGCGTGGCGGCGCGACCCTCGACCCGGAGCCGATCGCGCCCGACGGCACACCCGCGGCCCGGGTGTCGGGGCGGGTACGGGTCGCGCTCATCGACGACCACCCGATGTTCCGGGCCGGCCTGCGGGTGGCGCTGGAGACGGGTACCGACATCACGGTCGTCGCCGAGGCGGGCCGGGTGGACGAGGCCATCGACAGCGTCGGCCGGGCGACACCGGACGTGGTGCTCATGGACCTGCACCTGCCGGACGGTTCCGGCGTCGAGGCGACCCGGCAGCTCATCGCGCGGCATCACGACCTCCCGGTACTGGTCATGACGATGTCCGAGGAGGACGAGACGATCGTGGCGGCGCTCGGCGCCGGCGCCCGGGGGTACCTGGTCAAGTCGGCCGGGCGGGACGAGATCCTGTCCGCGGTCCGCGCGGTCGCGTCCGGGGACTCGGTCTTCGAAGGTGGTGATGCGGGAGGCGTCGAAACTGGTGAGCCGGTCGATGCGTCCCCACGCGGTCAGCACGATCGGGGTGGTCAGGCGCGGGTAGGGCGCCAGGATGATGTCGCGCGGGAACCGCTTCGCCAGGCTCCGCACGGCTTCCAGGTCGTCCGGGGAGATCCCGGCGGCGTAGTGCACGACGATGTGGCCATGCTCCATGGCGTGCAGCGCAAGGCCGTCAGGGATCGGGCTGTCGTAGCGGCCGGGTGCGATGACGAACGAGAAGTGCGGCCCGGAGGTCGGCGGCGTGGAGTTGTAGTGGGCCGAGGCGATCGCGGCCTGCGAGACGTGCGGGCTGGGCAGGAGCGGCATGGCGGTACCAGGAAGGCAGCTCGATACCCGGTCCGGGGCGACAGATCCGGCCACGGAGGCGCTGAGGAGCCGCCACTGGCTGACCAACGAGGTACCCAACAGGCCGGCCAGCGCGGCAGCGGTACCCAGCCGCCACAGCCAACGTCGCACCGTACCGGTCACAGCAGCCGCCCCCCACGTCGCGCCCGCCGCTCGCGCGCGGCGAGCAGCGCGGGCCCGAAGGCCTGCGCGACAAGCAATGCCAGCAGCGCGGCCGACTCCCAGAACGGGCCCGAGGACAGCGCCCCGCTGGCCAGGCTGCGCCAGGTCCACACGGCAAGGCCGATGAGGCTCGGTATCGCGAAGCTCAGCGCCAGCCACACCATGCCGAGCAGGCTCGCGAGGTAGGTGACGCCGAACCAACGAGCCACCCGCCGGTCGTGGTCGCTGATCGCGGCCAGCTCCCCGGTCTCCGCGTCGCTGAGCCGGAACAGCCGGTCCTTGGTGGTCAGCCAGGTGGCGCGGTAGAGGTTGTGGCAGCCGAGCGCGTTGGCCAGCACGGCGTACCCGTCGTTGCGCAGGCATACCGCGGTGACCTGCCAGGAGATGCTGGTTACCTGTGCCAGGACGACGACACCGAGTACCCGGTCCAGGACGGGCGGCAGATCGATGAGCCCCTGCCGGTACGCGAGGCGGGTCGCGAGGACCAGAGCCAGCCCGACGCTGTCGATACAGACACCGGCGACGTACGCGGCGTACCGCTGCCGGCGCGGCGTGGTCACGATCTGGGTCAGGTCGGTCTCGAAGACCAGGAAGACGCCGCGCCGGCTGACCCGGAATACCGCGGCGACTCCGAGCGCCCGCCCGGCGAGCCAGTGCCACATCTCGTGCAGCGCGGTCAGCAGCGCACCCACCGGGACGAAGAACAGCAGTGCGGCGGCCGGATCGGGCAGGAACCACACGTCCTCGAACGTCGGCCACAGGTCCGGGCGCAGGACGAAGACCGCGATGACGAACGCGGCGGACAGCCCGTACCCGGTCCACGCCACCCGGCCGAACAGCCGCTGGGCGACCCGCGGGCTGACCGCTTCGATCCACCGGACCGGTCGCCCGGTACCGGCTGGATTCCCGGACGGGGCAACGGTTTCGAACAGTCCGGCCGCGCCCAGCCCGGTCACGAAATCGACGCCGTCCACCTCCTCGCCGGCCACCTCGCTCGCCCGCAGCGTGGCCTCCGCCAGTTCGGCGCCGCTCTGCAGCGCGGTGATGAGTACCGCGCCGGGCTCCGGTACCACCACGTACAGCCCCAGGTCGGGCCGGCCCACCACGTAGTCCCCGCCGTCCCGCCCCACGACCAGCCGTGCGACGGCCGCATGCAGCGGTGAGCCGGTCGTGTTGACTGGCATGTCCACCCCCAAGTACGAGATGACGGTTGTCGGTGTGAGCCGGCCCGGGCCCGTACTAGCTGTCGCAGCCCGGTGGGAACCAGTCGCTCCAGGAGGGCGGGCAGGTCAGGCGGGTGTTCTCGATCCGCCGGATCTTCAGCTTCATGGGAATGTCACCTCCTCTCAGCCAGCGTCGTCAGCGGCGCGGGGCGGGGATCGCCCGGCGCCTCCGCACAGACGGTGCAGTGCGGGTCACGCGACCAGCTGGTGTGGTGCATCGCGCAGCTTGCCGCAAAGTCGATCATCATCGGTCGGCCGGCGTAGG